>OGEN01000025.1_pt1 | contig 220560 bp, 164 predicted proteins | sample 1570671 | NCBI WGS metagenome assembly OGEN01 (sample SAMEA2582128, study PRJEB24529) | metagenome | biome: Human gut stool | place: China | collected 2011 | reverse complement strand
TTTTCCTAATACTTGTACTACTTGTTGAATTATGTAAATCTCTCAAAGAACTCTTGTCGCTATCGTTTCTCGATTGCGGCTGCAAAGGTAAGGACTTTTTTTTAATCTCCAAATTTTTCGGTGAAAAATTCTCGATTTATTTTCTCTCGTCGATCTCCGGGCGGTTGGAAATTATCGCTTGGCCCAGCCAACCTCATCCCCTACCCAAGGATACCTCCACGTTTCCATCATTTCTGAAGCGCCGTTCTCTCTCGAATGCGGGTGCAAAAGTAATGCTATAAAACATACGGTCCAAATTTATCGGGCATTATTTTGCAAGTTTTTTACGGCAACGGATATCGGGTACATTATAATATAGGATACCCTATTTAGAGTCTATATTCATCTAAAATAACTAAGTTCGCATCAAAATAGAGTTGGAAGAGAGTGTCGAATTTCGTTTTCGAGTTTGTTAGCCGAACCTTAAACCTATTTCTTCATCCCTCGTACGGGAAACTAATCTGAATGCCACACTAAATTAAAAAATTATGTCGAGACCAATCAAGAAAGGATTAAGTTATTTTCCACTGGACACCGATATGCTGTCCGATCGAAAAATACGTCGCTTATTTCAAAATTATGGATGCGAAGGTTTCTCCACCTACATGGCGATCCTGTGTGAAGCGTATGGCACCACGGGATATTACATCCGATACACGGACGATTTCTGTTTTGATATCGGATTTACGCTCAATCTGAAGGAAGAACAGGTCCGTGAGATCATCGGATTTTGTGTTGAGATCCGATTATTTAATCAGGAACTATTCGCCCTGCAAGGAATCCTCACATCTTTCGGAATCCAATCCCGCTATCGGGAAATCAACAAGCGGAGCATATCCCGTATCTCCCCCGAATGGGAAATCCGGGAAGAGACCGCCCCTACTTCTACGGTAGAAATATCGGTTCCTGTTACAGAAACCCCGGTTTTAGCGACAGAAACAGCCCCAAAAGGAAAAGGAAATAAAACAAACACGGTAACAAAAATTCAAGCTAGAAATGAACATTCGACCTCAAATGATAACGGAGAGGCAGGCCGCAGAGCCGAGTTACTCCAAATGGCAGCCAACGCCACAAGCGCTAGCCGACATGCGTAAACGATACGGAGACGCCCAAGGTTTCCTATCGATATTCACCCCCGATCTACAGATCGCCGCCGCCCGTCACCCGGAGCGGACCTATACGGGCACGGCCCCTACGCTGGCCACGATAGCCGTCGGCTACGGTGAACCGGTAGCTATCGTATGGATCTGCATCCAGCTGGAGAACGTAAACCTGTTCGCGGGGGTAAAAGAGAAAATGCCCGTCAGCCGCCAAAAAGAGCTGTCAGCCTTGATTCTCACAGAGTACCCATTTTTAAAGGCTTCCGAGATACTCCTTTTCTTCCACCGGCTGAAATGCGGACGGTACGGACGCTTCTACGGATCGGTGGATGCCTTGACCATCACGACCTCGCTCCTGCAATTCATGGACGAGCGACGGAAAGAGAGCGTCCGCTACCGGCAACCGGACACGGCAGCTCCCGCCACGACCACCCCCTCCTCGAGTGGTATCACGTATGAAGAGTATTTAAGATTAAAAGAACAAAAACAGCAACACCATGAACACGAATAGAATCTATGGCCATCAAGAGTTGGCCCTTTTATATTTCCCGAACGTACTCCCCTCCTCGGCCTCCACGCAATTGACCCGTTTCATCCGCCGGGACCCGGAGCTACTGTCTGCCCTCGAAGCCATCGGCTATCGTAAAGGCATCCGCCTTTACACGCCCTTGCAAGTGCGGACCATCGTCGATCATATGGGTGACCCCGAGAATTGGAATCTTTAATTTCCAAGCCTCAATTATCAATTTTCCATTATTAACGGCATAACGGTGATTTCTCCCGTAATCCAACTCTTTTTTTCGAGCGAATCACGGCCGTAAATGTTCTCAAAAAAACACGTACATGTTTTTCGAAAAACACGTACGACTTTTTCCGAAAACACGTACGTCTTTTTTTCGGGTACAAATCCCGACATTGACCGACACTGACCGACTGCCCTTTTTTCAGTCTCTTACCTTTGCGGAAAAAAGAAATGATGAATAAACTTGTATGTATCGGGCTAATTACCCTATCCGCATTGTCTTGCTCGGTTTCACGAGATAACAAGCAAAGGCTGTATAAACACGAGAAAGACTCCCTCTCGGCAATCCGTATCGACCATCTCTTTCGCCAAGCCAAAAGCGACAGCCGGAATCACCTATCGGCCACCCTGCGCCAAGTAACCTTCTCTTCCCCCGACAGTTCCGGGCGGCAATATCCGCTGTCCGTGACCACCGCCACCCTGCAAGAACAATCCCGGCGATCGGCAACAGACACCTCTTCCCTATCCAGCGCCCAACGATCCACGCAAACCAGTACCGCCACGCACGTATCGCAGGAGAGCAAGGAGCGAAAAAGACAGGCGACCCCTTGGTGGCTATGGCTAGCGCCGGGCCTTGCCCTCATCGTGATTCTCAAAAAAACGACCTCGACAAAATAAAAACTCATCCTATGAACCATAAAAGAAATAAGTATCAGAAAAGAATAAATATACAATTAACAGTAGCCGTGATGTTATGCCTAGCCGGCCTCTCGCTGCTGTTCATGGGATTCTGGTGTAGCCCCACGGGAGAGATCCATAATTCCGTATTAATCGGTTTCGGTGAGGTCTCCACTTTCGCCGGCGCCCTATTCGGGGTGGATTATAAATATAAGGAGAAAAGGAACTATTAAGAAATAAGAAAACGGTAGGTGATAGTATAAATTTTTTTATTACTTTTACCCCTTACATATAATGGACTTATGAGAAAAACCTTTGTTTACCTCTTAATACTAGGCTTAACCTATTTTATTTCTTGTGATAGGCCAAACCATCACCCTTCAATCTTCCAGAAGGTAGAGAGATTAATGCCCCAACATCCGGATAGCGCCTTGGCACAAAAACAGTGGGAACAAGCGGCTTTATTATCCAAACGCTATGAGTTATCGCATGATTCCATAGAAAAAGCACGTCTGGAACAAGAGCTGGAAACAGAAAAGAATAAATGTATAACCTTGAGCAAAAGAAAAGACGTTCTAACCTATGTCATGTAAAAAAATAGCGGAATAAACAATAAATAAAATAATAGGCAAATGAAAACATTCAGTTTTATAGGAGTAACCATCCTGTTTGTAGTGACAGGGTGTGGAGGCAGTCATTCATCGACCGATGAGTTTATTACCGTAGATGTAAATGAAAGTTATTCAACCAAAAAAGAACTGGTACTGCAAGACTTCATGGATGTGGAATACATTCCTCTGGAAACAAACGATGAGTTTATTAATCAGGGATATGTACAAGCGGTTGGTGAAAAATACATAATAGTGGCAAATTATAATAATGATGGGAATATATTCGTATATGACCGGAGCGGAAAGGCCATCCGTAAGATAAACCGTAAAGGACAAGGAGGGGAAGAATATATAAATTTTAGATGTGTTACGTTGGACGAAGAAAACAATGAAATATTTATAAATGATCACTATAAGAAAAGAATAAAGGTTTATGATTTAGAGGGAAATTTTAAACGCAGTTTGAAGCAGAAAACAGAAGGTGACTCTCAGTTCTATTGGGAAATATTCAATTATGACAAAGAAAATCTGATCTGTTACGATGAAATCAATGCTGAGATACCCTTCCTGCTCGTATCGAAGCAGGACGGGAGCATAACCAAGGAAATAAGACCTTCCTTTAAAGAGAAGAAGTACTTTTTTCAAGTCTTACGGATGGAAAATAGTACAAGAGCTGCCGGACCGGGATCTTACAGCAGAATCACTCCGTTTAATGGTAATTGGATTCTATTAGAACCCTCATCAGATACGATCTACACATTGATGCCCGATTGCAGTTTACGTCCGTTTATCGCACGAACGCCACCTATCCATACCATGGATCCGGAAGTGTTCTTGATTCCGAGGTTGATATCCAATCGCTATTATTTCATGGAAGGTATAAAAAACGTATATGATTTCAAGAAAGAAGAAGGATTCCCTAAAACCTACTTTGTGTATGATACCCAAGAAAAGGAGTTTTCTAGGTATATTATATACAATGGAGATTATACTTCTAAAAATGAATTCTATATGGTTATGCTGACCCCTATCAATGCCCAAGGTGAATCATGGGCTACCCTGAACGCTTTCGATCTTTGCCGGGACTATCAAAAGGGAAAGTTGAAAGGCAAACTAAAAGAAGTGGCCGCGACATTGGAAGAGGATGACAATCGGGTGGTAATGTTGGTGAAATCTAAAAAGTAAAAAAATATCAACAGTGATGGAAAACAATTCATCAGCTGGTGGTCATAGGGAATCACGCCAACACGAAGGATGCCGTCATCCGGATAAGGCATTGGAACGATCTGAGGTGAACATAGAGGGCTTTACTACCAACAAAAAGAGCCTCAATAAATGCTAGACAACACCTTTACGAAAATATCGGAGATATTATTTGCTTATATACAGGAAGAAGTATATGTTTGTCGTGAGGACTCTGTAAACACAAATCATCATTCCATTTTCATGGAATGATTCAACTTGTGTAATATTCATTGTTTAAATAATAAAACGCATGAATAAAATCATATATTACGTATCGATCACGTTACTAACGGTTGTTTCCTCATGCGGAAATAAAGAGACAAATGTATCCAGAAAGTTGACCTTGGATAATTGCCCGGTCATAGCACAGGTTATTAATCTGCAAGGAGATCCGGTGACTAATTTAGACTTTTCTTCCGTAAAGGATACATTCAATTTACCATTAAGCTCCTTGCTATCTTCCTTTCAAGTTATTCGCCTAGAAAATTCGGAAGACGCACTGACCGCCGCAGGACAAGATACCCATATAGCCGTGAGTGACCATTATATTTTAGTGAAATCTTTTAGGGCAGGCTCTTCCTGTAAGCTCTATAACCGTAATGGGGATTTCATCAGAAAGATCTCCTCCCAAGGACAAGGGCCGGATGAATATAACTTATCTATTTATGATCAGTATTTAGATGAAAATAATAATAAAATCTATCTAATGGAGATTCGTGCCTCTAAGATATTAGTGTTTGACCTCGACGGGCAGCCACAAAAACACATTCCTCTGGCCTATATAACCCATAAAGGACGATTTGTTATCAATGACGAGAAAAAAACAGTAACCGTCATGTGCATACCTTTTCAGGGAACTCCCACCGCATTGATCTGGACACAGGATTTCGAAGGCAATATCATCCAAGAATATCCGGTCTCCGACCAATTCATGTTGATCCCAAGCACTTACGATTATGAGGTACGGGAGTCCTTGAATACCAACGCTTCCGACTTCTATCTTCATAATTGTATAGCCTCGCAAGACACACTTTATCATTATGACATAGACTCGAATACGCTACACCCTGTTTTTACGATGCATACGGGTCATGAGCCGATCTGCCATTATTTCACGGAGCTGCCCAATCACTTTCTAGTCACTTGGTATACACAGACCTCATGGAATAATGAGTTACCCCGTTTCCCGAAAATCCTAGTAGACAAACAAAGCCTTAAAGGTTGTTTCGTGAATTTGAAATGGAATATGCTAGGGAATATAGATGGGCCTACCAATCCGTCCTTCAATCGAGGTTATTTCACTGCGATCATGGAGCCTTACGCATTAAAAGAACAATTGGAAAAAGTTTTGATTTCCAATCAAAAACTATCTCCGGAGGTGTTGAGAAAAGTAAAAGAGTTGAATAATCGAATTACCGATGATGATAATTGTATCGTCTTTATAGGGAAGATCTCCAGAAATTGGCAGAAGAAGATAATCCCATCGTAATATTAATGGAATAATTTTTGGTAGTACGAGCAAACTGTGTCAACTAAATATTTTTCATCCGTTGTCATATCCGGCTGAGCCAAATAGACATGAACCTATCATACACGATATACCCATCCGGTTGCCTCAATATAAACTCCTTATCTATTAATATCCTTAAGGAAGTATTCACGCTACTCACCGCCTTCAAATCATACTTTTTGATGAAGGCGGCAGCATTGACCTCCCGGACGATCCCTTCCTTGGCGATCGCTTTCAATAGCTGGATTTGATTAAATGTCAACAATTGGAAATAAGTCTGGTAGGTATATTCTTCTTCCCGTAAGATCTCCATCATGAGAGAATCAAGAAGCTCCGGAGAAAGTGTTTTTTCCGGTAAAGCGAAGAGACGGTTCAAAAGATATTGCACATACCAAGTATGCCCATCTACCCATGTGTACACCTTATCAAATATTTCTTCCGGAAGCTCCTTCCCTTCCTTCTCGAAGAAAGAATGGGCAAAGGAAAAATACACCTCCTTGCTGATCTTGTCTAAAAATAATTTTTGGGTGGATTGATAGAAGGGGCGCTTGATTGAGAAGAATATATATTCCATCAAGTGCTTTTTACTCCCCGAAAAGATAAAATGAACATTCGGCAAAAATTGAATATAAGAACGCAATAGGCCTTCCACCCCTTTCTCCGGATATTCCATGATTTGCTGGAACTCGTCAATAGCCAGATAACATTCTCTTCCAGACTGCCGCAAGTAGTCGAAAATCTCCTTCAGCGTCTCCTCCTCTTTCGAAGGGACGATATCCAAGGATACAGACGGAATGCCCGATAACTCATCCATTGTTATCACGGGACGGCAACTCTTAAAAAAAGAAAGCAAGGTCTTCAGCGTAGATTGAGAGAGACTATCCAGCTTACCTAAGATCTCCCTTCCCAACAAAGCGACAAACTCACGCAAATTTTGAGTAGAGAAAATATCTAAGTAGAAGCACTTGGCATTCTTCTCCTTTTCTTGTAGCGTATAAAAAACATTCTTGATCAAACCGGTCTTTCCCATACGGCGAGGGCTTACCAACGTGATATTTCTCCCATTATGAAGAGCGGATAAAATCACTTCTGTCTCTTTCTCCCGATCACAAAAATATTCTGGACCTTGATAACCAACTATTAAAAAAGGATTATTCATATTCAGCATCTTATTTGCATTACGCAATTCACGCAACGCAAATTACGTAATAAAAAACCAGAATAACAAGTAAACCGACTACTACTTACATATCCCGACACTCACCGACACTCGCCGATTCCCGTTTTTCAGAGGCTCTATCTTTGCATTGTCATTAGTAATTAACCTTTTAAAATTCAAAATTATGGCAGTGAAATTTAAAGTAGTAAAGCGTAAGGTATTGAACGGCGCAGAGAAAGACTCAGTAAAGAACTACGCGATCGCTAAAACGTCGGGGACTTCGGACCTCAACAAATTATGTAAACTGATTTGCTCTCGCTCCACGCTTTCGTCGGCGGACGTGAAAGCGGTGCTCGATTCATTAAACTGGGCGATGGATCTGGAACTTTCCTCCGGCAACGTGGTGCAATTGGGAGAATTTGGAAACTTCCGTATGTCTATTAACTCCGAAGGAACGAATACGCCCGAGGACTTCGACGCCACCAAGATAAAGGGGGCACGTATTATCTTTTTCCCGGGCTCGGCCCTGCGGACTACCCGCAATGAGGTGAATTTCGAGCCTCTGGAGGTTACGAAAAAGAGCGCAGGTTCTGATAGCGAAAGCCCGGACGAGATATGAGAAAAATTGACCTGATCGTGATTCATTGCTCGGCAACCCGTGAGAATACGGACTATAGCCCGAAGCAACTGGAGAGTGACCACAAGGCACGGGGATTCCTCCGTGCCGGTTACAACTTCTACATCCGTAAATCGGGAGAAGTGGTGAACCTGCGCCCGCTAGAGCAAATTCCGGCTCATGCGAGAGGACACAACAAACACAGCATCGGGATTTGCTACGAGGGTGGACTGGACATCACCGGACAGCCACGGGATACCCGCACACAGGCTCAAAAGACCTCGTTGTTACGTTTGATCCGGCATCTCTTAATCTGCTTTCCCGGCTCATGGGTCTGTGGGCACCGGGATCTCTCGGAGGACTTAAACGGAGACGGGACGATCTCGCCGGATGAATGGATCAAACAATGCCCCTCATTCAACGCGATCCCCGAATACAAAGAACTCGTGTATGAGCTACGAAAAAAATAAGTAAAAAATCTATGCTCCCACTAAGGGTTTTCAAATTTGGTTGCGACTATTAGTATAGAAACAACTTAAAATGGAGAATAGCATAGATCATATTATCACAAGGATATTAAGTGGCAACAGCTCCTCGGAAGATTTTCTTTCGCTGAGCGAATGGCTGAACGCAGACGAAAAGAACAAAAAAGAATTTCGGTTGCTAAAGAGTTATTGGGATGCGGAAGTCTCGTTCAGCCATTCCTTAATGCCTAATGTGTCCCTCGATAATTTGAGAAAGAAAATCGACGATCAAAGCAGGCAAAAGAGATTGAGGCTGATCCGTTTCATCGCTACTCCCATTGCGGCGGCAATCGCCTTTCTTGTTCTGTTTTTCGCTACGACGCACTTAAATACCCGGGAAGGGAAGGTTCAGCAATTCTATACCTATATAACCGATAAAAATAAATCTCATTTTACATTGGATGATGGTACGAAGATCATTTTGAACCGGAATAGTCGCTTTACCTACTCTGACGCATACGGTACGGATCAGCGAAAGGTTAATTTGGAAGGAGAAGCCTATTTCGAGGTGGCGAAAAATCCGGAAAGACCTTTCATCGTCGATATGGGAAATGCCTCCATACGGGTATTAGGAACGACCTTTAGTGTAAAAGCCGATAAAGGGAAGGATCAGATCACAGCCGTCCTGCTGGAAGGGTCTATCCGTTTCGAAAGCCCGACACAACAAGTCTTACTAGCTCCCGACCAGCAACTTACATTCATCCGTTCAACGAACAAGATTGATATCCAATCCGTCAACGCAAAAGAAAATCTGGCATGGAAAGACGGCTTGCTAAAGTATAAATCAATAGCGCTTTGTACCTTGCTGAATGAGCTTGAGAAAAAATACGAGATCCCGATCCATATAGAAAACAAGAAACTGATGGACCCGAATGTCACTGTATCCGGAACATTCAGCGAGGATCAATCTTTAAAGGAGATTTTACAAGTAATATCTCGCAGTTTGCCGATCAAATGGTCACAAAGAGATGGAACTTACTATATTCAATAAAATAAAAATATCAACACATCTTAAAAAAAACAAGCAATGCCTATGAGATAACACGGATCATATCTTTCAAAAAAAACAAAACCGGCTGCAAAAATACAGCCGGCCCCATTAAAAAGAATTAATTCCTGCTTCTGCTACTCCACGACCAAATTTTGTGGCAGACGCATATTATCAACCTTTTATCAGTACAAAAATATGGAAAATGTTTCGTATTATAGGTCTTTTAGGTCCAAAGACTTAAAAAAAATGCTCTCGGTCCTAAAAATGTCCTTTATTTTACTTTTCTTGACACTGTTCCAAGCGGTAGCGACTAATTCCTATTCACAATCTGTAACGATTTCCGTGAAGACGGATCAGGCCCCGCTAACCGATCTATTCGCTATTATAGAAAAACAAAGCGATTTCTTATTCTTCTATGTGGATTCTGACGTAAAGAACGTAAAAGTGAGCGTGAACGCAACCGATAAGTCCATAGAAAATATCTTATCGCAAGCACTACGCAACACGAGTTTGAAATATTCGATCGAAGGACGAAATATCAATGTATTTAATAAAAACATTGTCGCCCAGCAAACTAAAAAACGTATTACCGGTGTCGTTAAAGATGCGGAAGGAAACGCTATTATCGGCGCTAACGTTGTCGAGAAAGGCACGACCAACGGTACGATTACGGATCTGGACGGTAAATACATGATGGAAGTATCCTCAAACGCGACCCTTGAGTTTTCCTATATCGGTTACATGACACAGTTGCAACCGGTAGGCGGCAAAAACGAGATCAATGTAAACCTGAAAGAGGACACTCAAAAACTAGACGAGGTAGTCGTAGTGGGTTACGGTACGCAGACAAAACGTGAGATTACCGGCTCTATCACCAATGTGACCGCTGAGGATTTCAACCAAGGTCTGACTCGTAACGCAGCGGATTTGTTACAAGGTAAGGTGGCCGGTTTAACGATCAATACGGGTTCCGGCGACGTAACGGGCAACTCGACGATTCAATTAAGAGGTATGTCAACCTTGCAAAAGGACCAAGGTCCGTTGGTTGTTATCGATAATGTACCGGGCATGGACATGTCTACGGTTAATCCGCAGGATATCGAATCTATCTCTATCTTGAAAGACGCGTCTTCAGCCGCTATCTATGGTTCCCGTTCAGCGGGTGGTGTTATCCTTATCACTACGAAGAAAGGTTACGCCAGCAAACCGACCATCGCTTATAATGGAGCGTTCGGTGTATCTACCTTAGCTAACAAACCGAATCTGTTAACAGCGGACCAATGGCGTAGCTATACTTCCTCTACCCCGGGTAAGGATGGTAAGGATTTTGACATGGGAGCGAACACGGATTGGTTCGACGAGATCACGAGAATCGGTTTCCAACAGGATCATGCCGTGTCTTTATCAGGAGGTGGTTCACACCATAACTATAGAGGTTCCCTTTCTTATATGCAACGTGAAGGTATCGCACGCGATAACTCCATGAACCGTTACAACGCCCGTTTCCAATTCTCCCAACGTGCGCTGGAGGATCGTTTGAAAGTAAGCATCACCGGCGTGGCTACCGTTACGGATAACGCACCGACAAATACGACAAACTTCTTGCTTGCCTACAATATGATTCCCGTACGTCCGGTTAAGCTAGAGGATGGATCTTGGTTCGACACACGTGAATACGACCAAGGAAACCCGGTACGTAACCAGAAAGAGAATACACATAAGAACCGCATCAATAATTTCTATGGAACCGCTGATGTCGGTTATACGATTATCGATGGCTTAGAGGCTAAAGTTCTTTTAGCTAAAAGCCGGAACACGGAAGATGAGAGTAAATACAGTAGCATCGAGTCTCAAGCCGGCTACAACGATGGCGGTAAGGCCGAACGTTGGTCGAGATTGCGTGATAAGGATTTGATGGAATGGACCGCCAATTACTCGGCAGAGTTCAATAAGCATAAGATCAATGCCTTGATCGGTTATTCTTGGGAAGAGGAGAACTATGAGGAGACTCACGTACAGACCCGTGGTTTCGTCACTGATTTATTAGGCGCTAACAATTTGGCCGCGGGACAAAACCTGAACCCCGGAGACGCGGAGTCTGAGAAATGGCAAAGTCGCCTAATCTCTTTATACGCAAGAGCCAATTATAGCTTCAATGAGAAATATATGTTGACAGCTACCGTACGCCGGGATGGTTCTTCCAAATTTGGAACGAATAACAAATGGGGTACCTTCCCTTCCGTTTCCGTGGGTTGGAATATCACCCAAGAATCATTTATGCAAAAAGTAAACTGGCTTAACGACTTAAAGTTAAGTGTCGGTTATGGTATCACTGGTAATCAAACAGGATTGGACCCCTACAAAACCCTCGAGCTTTACGGCACAGATGGTGTATATTATGATACCGGTTCTTGGTTGCCTTCTTATAAGATCAGCCAGAACGCCAATCCGGACCTAAAATGGGAACAAACAGCGATGTTGAACATCGGACTTGATTTCTCCGTATTGGATAGCCGCCTAGGAGGTCGTATCGAATGGTATAACAAAAAGACCTCTGACATGCTTTATACCTATCCGGTACCAACCCCTCCTTATTTATATAATAAGATCATGGCAAACGTAGGTGATATGCGTAATACGGGTATCGAGTTGAGTTTGAACGCAGACGCTATCCGCACAAAGGATTTCGACTGGAACATTTCCTTGAACTTGGCTCACAATGAAAATGAGGTAACTCGTTTATCCAACGATGTATTCACGATGGATAAGATCTTATTAGGTGACGTATTCATCCGGGGTGGAAGCTCCAGTGGTACGCATGTATTGGAAGAAGGACGCCCTATCGGACAATTCTACGGTTTGGTTTGTAACGGTATTGACGAGAACGGTAGATATATCTTGGTAGATAAAGACGGCGACGGCGAGATTTCCGATCCGGCGGATTACGACTACATCGGTTCCGCACAGCCGAAATTGACTTACGGTATCACCAACTCTTTCCGTTACAAGAATTTTGACTTATCATTTTTCTTGCGTGGAACGATCGGTAATGATATATTGAATGCGACCCGCATGGCATACGCTCAATCCGGATTCCTGCCGGGAACGAATGCGCTGGACGATCCATTGACCTATACGTTAAGCGAAACTCCTAGATTCTCCAACTATTATTTAGAGAAAGGATCTTTTATGCGTCTCGACAACTTGACTTTAGGTTATAAGATCAAAGCTTTGAACGGTATCCGTGTTTATTTCACGGCACAAAACCTATTCGTTATCACGAAATATAAAGGTCTTGATCCCGAAGTCCCTATGGATTCAGGAGACGGTTTAACCCCGGGTGTAGAACCTCGTGAATTTTATCCGAAGGCACGCACATTCTCTGTTGGATTAAACTTGAATTTCTAATACATAAACAGTAACGATCATGAAAAGATTATTCAAAAATATAATATGTGCCGTACTCGCTCCGGTAGCGCTTGTCTCTTGCATGGATTTGGACGAGAACGTATACGACAAACTTCCTACCGACGAATTCGGGACAACGGAAAAGCAGATCAACGCAATCATGGCTCCGGCATATCAATCTTTGAAAAATATGCTAGCCTACGACGGTCCTTGGGGGGCGGCCGATATGACAGCCGATATCTTGATGGCACCGACACGTGTAGGTGGTGACTGGTGGGACGGTGGACAGTATATGGAACAATGTATGCATAGCTGGAAACCGAACTCTTACTCTGTAGAAAATTGCTGGGATTATTGTACGGGAGGCCTAACTACGGTTAACTCCGTATATAATATTATAGAGAAAAGCGAAGCCATGAGCGATGAGCTTAAGCTTCAATACTTGTCCGAGTTAAGAGGATTACGCGCTTTCTGGTATTATGTAATCGTAGATATCTTCGGTAACGCTCCACTAGTGACAGATTTTGAAGATACCTCCTTGCCCTCCAGCACAAGCCGTGCGGACATTTATAAATATGTGGTTAAGGAATTAACCGAGATCATCCCGAACTTGCGCTCCGATGTATCAGATGCCAGCTACGGTAAGTTTACGCAAGGTGCAGCCCGCATGGTATTGGCGAAGATGTACCTCAACGCCGAGGAATGGATCGGTGAACCGAACTGGAAAGGTGTTGTGGAGCAGTGCGACGAGATCATGAAACTCGAATATATCATCGAACCGAATTGGAAAACCAATTTCGAGGTTCATAACGAGGTATCACGAGAGATCATTCTCCCGATCTGCTACAAGGCATCCGATGAGTGGGGCAACTCTATCCATCTTTGGACATTACATTATCTGGATCCCGATGTATTAGGTTTCACCGGCGGTATGTGGAACGGTATCAACGCCCAACCGGATTTTGTTCGTACATTTGATACGGAAGATCCTCGTTACGAAGGTTCGTTCTTGATCGGCCCGATGATCGACCCTAGCACGGGAGAGATTTTGAAAACGACCCTAGGACATGACTTGATCCATACGATCGACTTAAATGTAGTAGCGGGAACAGAGAAAACCGATGCGGACGGTAACTTAACCCCGTGGGGCGAGGTTCACCAAGAAGACGGCGCACGTATCAATAAGTGGGTATATGAGAAAGGCATGCAAAATACCAATATGGAGAACGATATCGCTATTTTCCGTCTGGCCGATGTATACCTGATGAAAGCGGAAGCCTTGGTTCGCATGGGCGGGGATCTCGGTGAAGCTACTCGTCTGGTAAACGCTATCCGGGAAAGGGCTTATGGTAATTCCGATCATAATTACACGAGCGTGACATTAGATGATATTTATAACGAGCGTGGTTATGAGTTGGCATTCGAATTTGTCCGCCGCCAAGATATGATCCGCTTCGGGACTTATCTGAAACCGAGATATATGAAGCCGAAACAGACTCCGGAATATCGTAAGATCTTCCCGATCCCGTTCAAGGCTTGGCAGAAGAACAATAATTTGGTTCAGAACCCGGGATATCCGGCATTCTAATCATATCAGTCTGTTTTTAATATCAATTCTTTAGACCCCAATTCAATTATTAATCATAATATGAACAAATTTATGAAAGAGGTAAATAAACAATCCAGTCCGACTGGAATCTCTAGAAGGGAATTCCTTGGGATGGCAGCCACAGGCGCTGCCGCCCTTACGATCCTGCCCAGCTTTACCGTAGCGGGATTAGGACATGTAGCTCCCAGCGATAAGCTTTATATCGCGAAAGTAGGCTGTGGCGGTATGGGAGCCGCCGATTTGGGTAGCTTGATGAATACGCCGCACAAAAACGCGGCGATCACCTGTCTGTGCGACGTGGATGACCGTCAATCTGTCGACGCTCGCAAGACCTATCCAAAAGCTAAGTATTTTAACGACTTCCGTGAGATGTACGAGAAGGAAGGTAAGAACTTCGATGCCGTATGTATCTCCACCCCGGATCATAACCATGCGATCCAAGCTTTCGGCGCTATGCGGATGGGTAAGCACGTATATCTGCAAAAACCGATCGCGCACGATATTTACGAGGCACGTATCCTTACCGAGGCTGCCAAGAAATATAAGGTCGTGACCCAGATGGGTGACCAAGGTAACTCTTGCGACGGTATGCGTACCCTTCGTGAATGGCTCGAGGCAGATCTGTTGGGTGACATCCAGAAAGTATATTGCTGGACCAACCGCCCCGTATGGCCGCAAGGTATTCCTTGGTCGAACCAGAAACCGCCTGTTCCTAAAGGCTTGAATTGGGATTTATGGTTAGGAACAGCGGAGTATGTAGACTATGTGGATAATTTGGTTCCGTTCAACTGGCGTGGTTGGTGGCGTTTCGGTACAGGCGCTCTTGGAGATATGGGTTGCCACATCATCGGCCCTCCATTCAAATTGCTTCAATTAGGTTATCCGACCGAGGTTTCTTGCAACACGACCAATGTTTACTCCGGTATCTTCGAAGAAGCCTATTATCCTGAAAGTTGCCCGGTAGCCAGCTCGATCCGTTATAAATTCAAGAAGAAAGACGGAAGCGACTTGAGTCTGTATTGGATGGACGGCGGTATCATGCCGGAACGTTTCGAGGAGATCGACCCAGATGCCGATATGACCTGCACGATGGGAGACTTGGATATGATGGACGTAGAAGGCGCAACCGTATTCGTAGGTACGAAAGGTATGGCTTCTTGTGGCTGGGGTGGTTCCGATCCAAGATTCTGGCCGAAGGGGGTAAAAGCGAACAAGAAACCTTTATTCGACAAAGACGTGAACATTCCTCATAAATATAAACGTATCGAAGGGGGTACGAATGGCCACTATTGGGCATGGATCGACTCTTGTATCGCAGGGTACGATAAGGCAAACGTAGAATCTCCGTTCGAAGGATACGCCGGTCCGTTGACTGAGACCGTATTGATGGGTAACTTGATCTTACGGAGCCATAATATCCGGGAACAAGTGAAACATAACGACTCGATCTACGGAGAGCGTGAAGGCTTCATCTATCCGGGAAGAAACAAGACTTTCCTATGGGATGGAGCGAATATGCGTATCACCAATTTCGAGCAGGCGAACCAATTCATCAAGCGGAAATACCGCAATGGATGGGAAGACCTGAAGTTATAAAAGCTAACAGGAATCTAACGGTAACCTAACAGGAACCTAACAAATTCCTAATAATTATCTAACAAGTTTCTAACAAACAACAAACATTCATAATAGCGATGAAAAAGATTTATAGCAGTATTATGGCCGTAGCCTTATTCGCGTCGGCCCTGTCATGTACCTCCGGCGGTAATACCAACGATGCCGGAACGCAAACCGCCCAAGCCCAAGCCCTCGATAGCGACGGTATCCCTACGGGAGGCGAGTGGATCACCATGTTCGACGGCAAGACCTTGAACGGATGGCGCGGCTATTGCCGTCAGGATGTACCCCAAGGTTGGGTGGTTGAAGACGGATCGATCACCTATAAAGGTAGCGACAATAAGGCAGACACGGGCTTCGGCGACTTGATCTACGACAAGAAGTTCAAAAATTTCGTTTTCGAGATCGAATGGAAGATCGACAAGGCCGGTAATAGCGGTATCTTCTATACAGCGCAAGAAATTGAGGGTACACCTATTTATTACTCCAGCCCAGAATATCAGTTACTCGACAACGAGAATATGCCGGACGCATGGGAAGGTTGCGACGGTAACCGTCAGGCCGGTGCCGTATATGACATGATTATGCCGGATCCACAACCCGTAAAACCGTACGGAAACTGGAACAAGACGAGAATCGTTGTCTATAACCAACGCGTGATCCATTACATGAACGACGTGAAAGTGCTGGAATTCCAGTTCGGTACACCGGTATGGCGCGCGTTAGTGAATCATAGTAAGTTCAGCAAGTTCAGCACGAGTCCGGAGAAATGCCCGGAAGCTTACGACTTGATGCTACAATGCGGAAAACAACCGGGTTACATCGGTATGCAAGACCACGGTTATGGTGTTTGCTTCCGCAATATCCGAATCAAAGAGCTCTAAAATCGTATGAGAATAGAGATTTGTCAATCTTATGAGGCATTAAGCCTTAAGGCAAAAGAGATTGTTACCTCAGAGTTAGGGCAGCACAAGGCACTTACGCTTTGTGCCGCCACTGGGGGCTCTCCTACCCGGATGTATGAGTTACTGGTAGAGGAAGCCGGTCGCCAACCGGAATTATTCTCCCAATTCACGGTACTAAAGCTCGATGAATGGGGAGGAATCCCGATGGATCACCCGGGTACGTGCGAGTCGTATCTACGGAACTATTTCGTAGGTCCGCTTCAAATCCCGGAAGACCGGTATATAGCGTTCCAAAGCGATCCGGAGAACCCTGAGGCGGAATGTGAGCGGATCCAACAGATACTGGACCAAAAAGGCCCTATCGACATTTGTATATTAGGAATAGGGATGAACGGCCATATCGCCTTGAACGAGCCGGCTCCTTCCTTACATACGAATTGCCATGTGGCTCATCTGTCCCAGAAATCCTTGCAACATCCCATGATCGCCGGGGATACGGAGAAACCGGGATACGGACTGACATTGGGCATGGCGAATATCTTTCAGTCACGCCTGATTATCCTTCTTATCAACGGGATAAAGAAAAGGGAGATTACTCAAGCTTTCCTTGAACAGAAGATCTCGACGGAGTTGCCGGCCTCCTTATTGTGGCTGCACCCGAACGTGATTTGCCTGATCGACAGGGAAGCGGCGCATAGTTCTAATTAAGCTTTTACAATTATCATGAAATACGCTATCGCATTAGACATTGGAGGAACAAGCATAAAATATACTCTTGTGAACCAGAATGGCGACATTCTTTACGAATCGTCGGAAACCACACAATCAAAAGAGAATCCACGCCCATTATCCGATACCATAAAAAGTATCGTACGGAAAATGACAGACTACGCCCGTTCCCGGGATTGGGGGATTTACGGAATTGGCATAGGTGTACCTTCCGTAGTAGATAAGGGGGTGGTTCTCTTTGCCAATAATCTTCCTGAACTGGATAACCAACAATTGGATCTTGCGTTAGCGGAATTTAATCTACCGGTATTCATCGACAACGACGCAAACCTTATGGGGTTGGGCGAGGTGATATATGGGGCGGCTAAAGGTCTCTCCGATATCGTTTTCCTGACGGTGGGTACCGGCATAGGGGGCGCCTTGTTCTTGAACGGCCGGCTTTATGGCGGCTACCGGAATCGGGGCACCGAACTTGGGCACTTAATTATTCATGGTCTGAATGGGAATCAATGTACTTGCGGAGCGTCCGGTTGCCTAGAGGCACACGCTTCCGTAAGTGCGTTGATCGCCTTATATCGGCAATTATTGGAGAAGAACGGACGGGAGATACCTTCCCGTATCGATGGAAAATATATAGTAGAGCGCTATAAAGCTCAAGAGAAAGAGGCCGTACTCGCTATGGAGGATCATTTCCGGAATCTGTCCCTAGGCGTAGCGAGCCTTATCAACATTTTCGCTCCGCAAAAGGTGATTATCGGCGGAGGCATTTCGGAATCCGGAGATTTCTACATTGACAATATACGGGAGCAGGTCGGGAAATACGTGATGAAGGAAACCTCGTACTTCACGACTATCGAGCTTGCCCGATTAGGAAATAAGGCCGGATGCCTCGGGGCGGCGGCATTGGTGTTTAATCATTGAATCTATCTATCATGAATAAGAATAATTGGATCGTACTCCTCATCTTGTGTATTTGGTTTGTCATTTCTTTTGTTACCAATATATTAGGCCCTATGCTACCGATGATTATCGATAGTTTTGGGCTGAGCCTGACATTGGCCGCATTCTTACCGTTCTCATTTTTCTTGGCATATGGCATCATGTCGATCCCGGCAGGAATGATCATCGAGCGTTTCGGGGGAAAGATTTCCTTATTGATCGCTTTCAGTCTGGCATTTTTGGGTGCGGGGCTTTTCGTCATGTTCCCGACCTACCCTATCGTATTAACTTCCCTTTTCGCTATCGGTCTGGGCATGGCGATGCTACAGGTGATCATATTGCCTTTGATGCGTGAGGCGGGTGGAGAGAAAAAATATGCCTTTAATCAGGTATTGGCCCAGATCGTATTCGGGGCCGCTTCTTTCATGAGCCCGTTCGTCTTGGCCGGACTTATGCGGAAATTAACCGGTGAGGATTCGGCAAACGACTTCTTCATCCGTTTCCTCAAAGGGATAACGCCGGAGAGCTTACCTTGGAGCTCGCTCTATTTTATCTTTACGATTGTTTTTGTCATCATGTTAGTGGTTATCTCTTATGTCAAATTCCCGAAAGTAGAATTAAAGGAAGATGAGAAGGCGGGAACGATACAAAATTATAAGGAATTGCTCAGGCAAAAACAAGTTATATTCTATTTCTTAGGGATTATCGCTTATGTGGGAACCGAGCAAGGATTGGCGAATTGGATGAGCCTTTTCTTGAATATGTATCATGGGGTCAGCCCGGAAGGAGCCGGGGCTACTACGGTTGCTTGGTTCTGGGGATTGATGTCCATCGGTTGCTTGTTGGGATTGGTGATCGTTAAGTTAATCGACTCAAAGCTGATGTTACGTATCTTCTCGATGATAGCGATCCTTAATTTAGCGATAGCGCTCTTCGGTCCTACGCAAGTAGCGATTATCGCTTTCGCTTGTTGCGGCTTCTCGATCTCGATCATGTTTTCGGTGATATTCGCCTTAGCCCTTAACTCCGTGGATAAGCATCATGGGGCTTTTTCCGGTATCCTGTGTACGGGTATTTTCGGTGGGGCATTGATTCCGTTCATCATTGGTGGACTTGGAGATCTGATCGGGCTACGTTACTCTATGTTCTTCTTGTTTATCACGCTCGGTTATATCTTAAGCATTTCCTATTGGGCCCATCCATTGGTCAAGAATGAAACGATTCATCTTAAAGATTTGCTGAAGCAACTCATCCACCCCCAAAATACACCTAATTAAACTCCCCTAATTGTAGAGACGGGGCACGCCCCGTCTCTACAACTAGATGAATTCCCTCAAAAGAAAGAGGGAATTTTAATTAGTAAGCATTATCTTTGAAACATAAAATCAGTATCCATGAAAAAAGAATCTATCTACTTAATCTTATTTTTCACGCTACTCAGCCTTTCTATCTATGCGAACAAGAACGTACGATTGACCTCGCCGAATGGCAAGATCAAGTTCTCGCTGGCCCTAACGGAAAAAAGTCCGGTATATAACATAGAGTTCAATAAGCAAATGCTGATCCAAGACTCCCCGCTGACATTGACATTCGATAACGGGGCATTTGGCGAGAAGCTGAAGATGAGCAGGCCGGTGTTCAGCACGAAAGAAGAGACCTATGAGCTGATCGTCGGTAAGGCGAAACATATACATAGCCTTTCCAAAGAGGTAATCATCCCGCTAGAGGAAACCGTTCAGCCTTTTCGCAAGATTAATCTGGTCGTAAGGGCTTTCGATGACGGTATCGCCTTCCGCTATGAGTTTCCGAAGCAAAAAGGATGGGATTCGTATATCATGTATGACGAGGGAACCAGCTTCAACCTACAAGGTAACCCGAGCGTAACCACTTTATTCCTCCCCAACTACCAAAGTTCCCACGAAGGTAAATATACGGTCACGGATTATGCCGACATGGATAATAAACGATTGATGGATATGCCCGCCCTGTTCTCTTTCCCGAACCATGTTTATATGGCGATTACCGAGGCGGCGGTTCGTGATTACGCCGGTATGTACTTATGGAAAGAAAACGGGGCTCTTCTCGGGAAACTATCACCTAAACTGGGACAAGAGCGTATCAAGGTAGAGGCATCCCTACCCCATCAATCCCCTTGGCGGGTCTTGATGATCAGCGATCAAATCGGTTCCTTGATAGCGTCCAATATCCTTACGAATCTCAATGAGCCTTGTAAGATAGAGGATACGTCTTGGATTAAGCCGGGTAAGACTACTTTTACGTGGTGGAACGGAAATGTCGTTCCGGATACGACTTTCCTTGGCGGAAACAATTTACCCACGAATAAATATTACATTGATTTCGTAGCCCGTAACGGATTGGATTATCACTCGATCTACGGGAACGCCGAGCAAGCTTGGTATGACGAGGATGGAGCCGGATTCGGTTCTCCGGGCCCGAAAGCGGACATCTTGAAAGTCGTTCCGAGCCTCAATATGCAGGAGATTTGCGATTACGCCAAGAGCCAAGGCGTACGTATCCATTTATGGACCAACTGGAAACCTCTGTACGCGAAGATAGACGAGGCTTTCGCCCAATTCGAGAAATGGGGAATCGCCGGCATGATGATCGATTTCATGGATCGAGACGATCAAGAGATGATCCGCATCCAAGAAGAGTTCTTGGCGAAGGCGGCCAAGCATCATCTATTCGTGCAATTCCACGGAGCTTGCAAGCCGTCTGGATTGAACCGTACCTATCCCAATGAGTTCACCCGCGAGGGTACGCTTAATTATGAGCATTGTAAATGGGACAAGGATACCGATGCGGATCATGACATCCATATGCCTTTTACCCGTTTATTAGCGGGAGCGACAGATTATCATTTAGGTGGTTTCCGCTCTTTGCCAAGGGATAAGTTCAAGAACCAAGAACGTAACCCTTACGTAATGAGTACCCGTTGCCATATGTTAGCGATGTACGTGGTATTAGAGAGCTATCTCGGCATGATTTGCGATACGCCGGAGGCTTACGAGGGACAACCGGGATTCGAGTTCCTGAAAGCCGTGCCTACGACTTGGGACCAAACAGTCGTTCCGAACGCTTCCGTCAATGAATACGTAACGATCGCCCGCAAAAAGGGAGAGGATTGGTTTGTCGGTACGATCAATAACAGCCAAGCACGCAGTATCGATGTAGACCTCAAGTTCTTGGATAAGGACAAGAAATATAAGATAACGATCTATAAAGATGCTGAAGATACGAATATAGACTCGAACAAACTCGTAAAAGAGGTTAAGGAGATCACCTACAGGGATAAAATCACCCTTCCGCTGGCCTCCGACGGAGGATCGGTCTTTCATATTCAACCCATCTGACGCAATCCACCCACTGCAACCCGGGTTGCAGTGGTACTGCAAGGCTGATGCAGTAATACTGCAACGCCCGTGCAGTAACAAGACACAAAGCTTTCGGATAAAAGCAAGTATTGGAGGAACCGGAACAATTGATTACTTTTGTCCTCAAAAGTATATAAATGAGTTACAATTGGAATACACGGACGGAACTTTTGTTTGGAGCCGAGCGTATGGAGCGCTTATCCCGTAGCCATGTATTGGTAGTTGGGTTAGGAGGTGTGGGAGCTTATGCCGCCGAGCAGATTTGCCGGGCCGGAGTAGGAAAGATGACAATCATAGACGCCGATACGGTAAACGAGAGTAATATCAACCGCCAATTGCCCGCCCTTCATTCCACCCTAGGGATGCCGAAAGCCGAGGTCGTAGCCAAGCGTTTGCTCGATATCAATCCCCAGTTGCAACTAACCGTCCTAAATGAATTCCTGCGAGACGAACGGACGGAGGAGGTACTCCTATCGGCCCCTCTCGATTTCGTGGTAGATGCCATCGATTCCCTAAGTCCCAAAGTATTCCTCATGTACCAGGCTTATATCCATAAGATACCCATCGTGTCCTCCATGGGGGCGGGCGCTAAGGTAGACCCGTCCTTGGTACGGATTGCGGATATCTCCAAGACAATCAATTGCGCCCTTGCGAAAGCGGTGCGGAAACGGTTGCGTCCTCTAGGCGTAAGCAAGGGGATTCCCGTCGTATTTTCCACCGAGTTCGCCGATCCGGACGCCGTGATCGAAGTTGAAAACGAAACATGTAAACGTACGACCACGGGAACGGTCTCTTATATGCCGGCCACGTTCGGTTGTTTCCTTGCCTCGCACGTCCTAAGAAACTTGATATGATACAAACCAAAGGAATAACGAAAAGTTTCGGTGCCTTACAAGTATTGAAAGGCATCGACCTCACGATAAACAAGGGCGAGGTTGTCGCTATCGTAGGCCCCAGCGGGGCGGGTAAGACAACTTTGTTGCAAATCATCGGCACGCTCGACGCACCGGATAGTGGGCGACTGGTTATCAATGGCACGGAGACAAGACGATTGGGCGATAAGGAACTGGCGGCTTTCCGCAACCGGAATATCGGCTTCGTCTTCCAGTTCCATCAATTACTGCCGGAGTTCACGGCCTTGGAAAACGTGATGATCCCGGCACTGATCGCCAAGGAGAAATCGGCCGTGGCCGAGAAGCGGGCGAAAGAGATGCTGGACTTCCTAAAACTCTCCGATCGCATAGCACACAAGCCTGCCGAGTTATCCGGTGGAGAGAAACAACGGGTAGCGGTAGCCCGTGCGCTTATCAACAACCCGGCGGTCATCCTAGCCGACGAGCCTTCCGGAAGCCTCGATACCAAGAACAAAGAAGAGTTGCACGCACTCTTTTTTGAATTGAGGGACCAGATGAACCAGACGTTCGTCATCGTGACGCATGACGAACAACTGGCTACAAATACAGACCGTGTAATCCATATTAGAGATGGAGTGGTAGAAGCTGCTTATTGAACCCGCAGCTTCACCGTCTTCTGGTCGTGGGCGATCTCCGCACGGATGATGTAGATGCCTGCCGGGAGATCGAACGTATAAGTCGGACGAGCGGGATATAAAGTACGTACCAAACGACCCATCGGCGTAAACACCTGTATCCGCTTCAACGCCTCGCTAGCACTGGCCACTACCCTACCCGATACGGCGGAATAGACAGAGATAGATTCTACGTTGTCTACCCCCTCATTACCGGTAGGCGAGCCCGCACTTAGGAAGTAACGTCCATGGCTGCTACCGTCCAAACGCAAGGTATACGTATTGTCCGACAGCTCCGTACTTTTACGGGTCACGGCATCGTACAGGTAAAGCGTCTCCGCCCAATCGCCGATACCCTCTATCGTCAGTGTAACCTCGCCCTTACCCTCGCCGGCATATACGCCAAGGGGCACTTGGTCGATCCGTCGTACTACGTTCACACCCACGGCACGAGTCCCGGCGATAGTGTATACCTGCGGGATCTCCTCCAGTTCCGTATCCAGCAAGATTACGGCATCCTTATCTGCCTCATAGCTGTTCGTAGCATCATCCTGCCGCGTCAGCAAGGCCGTGCTACGATATGCATCCCGCTCCGCCGTCAGCCTCAATACCGGGTTCTTGGCCGTAGCGGTACGCAAGGAAGAAGAGACCTTCTCCGGCTCTCCTTGCATCATGGAGGGATCGAAATGAACGACCTTCAGATCGGCACCGGTTGTCGTACCTTCCGCTTTCGTTTTGGCCGCATCTTTCAGCTCTACAAAGAAGGCCTGCATGGGGGCGATAACGGCTCCAGAAGTAGCATCAGTATCTCCATTTTCCCATGCCACATCAGGCGTACCGACAACAAGCCCCTCTCCAATCTTCGTATCCAATGTCCAATATTTTTGCGCTAAGATAGTCTCATTCCCTTTCAAGAAACGAGCGATATCCAACGGATACATATACGGATTACCCAGCAGGAAGTGCTTACCGTCGCCATCAGCAATGACACGGACGGTTCCATTATCCGTATTCCACCATTCTTCCGTTCCATTCGCATCTGTCAATACCACCTCGATAGGCTCGTTATCCGCCAGCTTGCCGGCATTGATCCGTTCCGCTAAAGTCGGGGCTTTGGTCATGGCGGCTCTCAATGTAGCGTTTTTCGTCTCCGGTTTCCACGGTTCATAGTCGTAAGAGTCATCCGCTTTCGGCAGGCGTACCAAGACATTTCCATTCAAAGCACCCGCATTCTTCTTTTCTACGCTGGCATAGAATCCCTTTCCTAACGCATAAGGGACGTTCACATCGTTGTATTCACGGCTCCAATTGGATTGGACTACCTCGTAATGAGTTGTATCCAAATCACTATCCGGAAAAGAAACTGTTTGATCTGCTCCATCCTTCGGCACGTACATCGTGATCGCCTTGTCCCAGGCTTTCTGGTAGAAGGCAGGGGCCTGACGATCGTTATCAGCCGTGCTGTAGGTGATATCGGCGAAAGCATAGGTGTTCTGACGGCCCGTGTTCTTCACGGTGTACATATCACCGGCGAATACGCTTTGCAGGGGCGATGCCATCCAATATTTCGCATTAGGTGTCATTTCGAATTCCACACGGGCGGTGTCATACGTCAAGAGTTGCTGACGGCGTAACTGCGCCTCGGGTTTGAAATAGATGGCCTTTACCTTATTTATATAGTACGGAGCTACGATAAGTCCTTTATCATTCTTATTTACCGCCATATCATATTGGATATATTGGGTAGCCTTTGTTTTAGATGTCGTATCAATCCCTTGCAGTAAATTCTTATCCTCTTTCAAGTCTTCCAATTCCAGCGTCTGCCCTCCCGGGATCGTGATACGGGTGAAATGAAGCGGGGCGAAGGCGGCAGTCACAAGATCATTACCGTTGGCATCCGTACCGTCTGTTCCCTTTGGATCTATATACAATTCCCCTTTCGTAGACTGATGCCAGTTAGCGTCATTATACCATGCCTCGCCGGTGTTTGTACCCTGCCAAGTCAGATACTCCGGTACGATCTTGACAAGCAAGGTAGCATATCCCTCGCAAGAGCCTTTTACGAAAATTCCGTCCTTATATTCACCGAATGGAATATAGAGTGAATAGATTTGGCCTTCGGCGAAGTCTTTATAAGCATCCTCATTAAAGGTCATCGAGAATAATCCGCCGCCATTATCACTTCCACCTTTAGCTTTCGCAGACAAATTCGTCAACTTACCTACCGCAGTATACGTCTGCCCTTGTCGCAAGAATATAGTCGTAGCCTCATCATCCTTGTCACCATACGGCATACCTAATTGGTTAGATTCTTTCATACCCATTGTCAGGCCTTCTCCTTGAATGGGAATATCCGTTATGCTTCCCTCCATGATATTCGGCAAGCCGATACGCAGGGGTACATAGGGATAATACTCCATTCCTTCCGGGTACTCCACATCCGGGAAACCGGCAAGTAGTGTCGGAGCGGGAGCGGCTTCCATTGTTAATTCGTGAGGCTCATTACAAAAGAGCCATATACGTCCCTTTTCATCCTCATGATCATCAGGCAAGTAAGGAATCGCCACCACCTTTTCTGTCCAGCGGAACTCTGCTTTTCCATACTCACCACCAATCACTAATCGTGGCTCGTTGTCTACATCACCCAAAAGCAATTCCTTCAATTGTCGGGTTACCTCTTCCTTGTAGTTTTCTTCGCAGTACCGAATCAAACCATCCGCAGAAGCTTCAGAACCCTTAAGCTCATCTCTATAAGAGCGCAATATATCCGTTAACCCCAGCTTTCCGTCAAGAGTTGCAAAAGCCGACGAATCTCCCAAGAACCAATCGAATGTATATGGAACATCAGGGAAAACTTTTTCAAACTCATCTGTTACCCCAAGTGAATTATTGTCGTCATCTACTTCTTCCACCAACACGGTAGCCTTTTCAATCACGCTGATCCGTCCCTCGCAAGCGATCGCACCCTCCGGGAACTGGGTCTTGGTATTTGCCACGATCGTAACGGATGGGAGTACGGTGAAAGGAATCGTCAGAAGGCAAGGATCTTGGAAACTACTTCCCGCATATTTATTCGGGAAATCCACGACTCCTTCATCAGTTACAGTAGCGGCCGCACTAAAAATCACCACATCATACTGGCCGGAAGCAGCATTCTCTTTACTTCCAAAATTTCGCTCGCCTTTATACCTCAGCTCTGTCTTGTTCACATCAATGGCACTCAACTGGATGATATTTTCATCTGCCGCATCCCACCAAGGCACACGAGGACGAGAGATACCCATCACCGAACATACGGCTCGTATCAATTGTTCATATATCTCATAACCGTTCATGACCGCATCTATATTAATATTTTGCGGATCCGGTACGATATAGTCCCAATTTTGTTTTTGACAAAGTGTTTCCAAACCCTCTGTCAAATAGTTGATATAGGCTGCCTTATCCTCGTATGGTCCACCATATTTTTTTGTAACGAGTGTGTCTATATCCGCATTCCAAACGTTGGTCTTGGCATCGTATAAGAAATCATTGATCATACGTAGGTTGACAACAATCTGCCGATGCATTGCGGTCTCATAACTTGTCAGACCTTGAAATCCATCATGATTTAACCCTTTCTCTGTCGGAACGATGATACGATACACTTTGCTTCGATTGTTATAGTTCTCATTCGCATAGTCCTTCAAATCCGTATTCAATGTAATCCAGTCTTCAGGCTTGTCTATATCCCCGGTTTCCTTTTTATCGGTAGCTCCGACATAAACGTTTCCAATCGTTTCATTAAGATTCTCTTTTCTTTTCTTCGGATCACTCCCCATCAAACCATAGCGGTATTTCCATATATGCTTTGAGTCTTCCGTAACACCGTCTTTCATTCTATCTTTAATGGTAGCCAACGCATCCGGTTGAATGCTCCAGCCCATATTCTGAAGCAAAAGCTCATATTCCGTAGAAACGGTCAGGTTGGCAGAAGAACACACGTCTACTCGTTTCACGTCGATCTTGGGCTTGGTGCGGTAGATACGCAGACCATCGATGGCGTAGTCCGCACCGTTAGAGTGAAGGGTGTTGTTTTGTACTTCCAGATAATATTTTTCATAACCAACAAGCGATTCGGGCACAGAGAAGGTGTACATTAATTGTTGCCATTTGCCGATGTTACGATTTGTCCAAGATCCCCCATTTACAATTGAATCTTGGAGCGCATTTCCCGAAGAAAAACGGTGTAAAATGACTTCAACCTCTTTACCATCCTCCCCCTTCTTCACTCCGATAAAATTCATATTAATATTAGGAGGAAGAGTACTTCTAGCGGAGGAAAGAGTCATATCATTCACCCAAAAATTAACCAGAATACCAGTATGCTGGCATATCGTACCATCCAATTCCATTTTCACCAAGCGTCCCGGCAAATTCGCTGCATCTACATAAAAGAAATAGCCTAATGATTTTTTTCCCGTATTATAATAAGTCCGATCGTAGATTCCTTCTTTACTAGGAGAGCTACCAAGGAGCATAATCCAACGATATTTTCTGTTAGCAATTGATTCATTATTCGTTGATATTCCCTCTATATTCGCAGTACGAAATAATCCATATTGATTTTGCAGGGGTTTAAGATTATTTTCTATGATGTGATTCTTATAATCATACGGGGCATACTCTGTAATTCCCAAATCCAACCATTTCCCGCTTTCTGGAAAACCAATCGGTGCTATATTGTTCTCCGAGTTTAACTCATCTACGGATATAGTATCACCCCGGTCGAAATTTATATGCCCGATTCTCTCATAAAGATCCGGATGATTATCCGGGTTACGTCTTGTATCATCGGATATTTCTTGCCCCGACTGCAACATAAAACCATAATCACCGGGGATAAGCTTGTATTGAGCTAGCACAGGACTCTTCTTGCCACTTGCACTTATCGCCCGCACATCATACTTCACAAAATCCGTGTTTACCTCTATCGAACTTATCATCTGCTTCCAATGAAGTTTATCTCCCGATTCAATATTTGTCCATGTCCCTCCATCTTTGCGATATTGGTAATAATCTCCCTGCACAATAGTTCTATTATCATCATCGTACCACGCATAGTTATTGGCAATTTGGCCCAATTGTATATTGATCGTCTTGCTGTTTTCAGGAACGTATATATCCTCTTTAATAAAAGGAATCATATCATTCGCTCCGGAAGCTTTTATTCGCTCAGCGATCTCCTTAGCCGGACGAATAACGAACTTATAGCGTACGGAAAGGGTTGGTTCTGTAAATTCCTTGGAAGCTATGTTTTTATCATTATAATCTGTATTTTGGCTCACATCACAAAAAACAACATCGTCTTTCACCGTCTGTACTTGATATTCAATCGTAGACGCTCCCGGTACATTTTTGCCTGTGGCAAAACCTTTATACCAAAAAAGAGAAGTTCCTGCATCCCGTAAACAAGTAGGATACTTGTTCGGTTCTAAAGAACCTCCCTCCACAAAAGAACCATCATCCATAGGATTTACATCTTTACCTTTTATATTATCCTTTGTCAAGGTTTCACCATCCAATCGATACCAACGGACATACCAATCATACTCTGATAGATGAACACTTCTCAACTCCGGAATAAACAACTCCCTCGCTTCCCCGTCCGCTATATACACCGTATCCACACGTTCTGTAATATCGGTTTGGGGTGAACCATTCTTATAATTGATTGTGTACGTCTGCCCCCACGCCGGCGCAACCGCACCGGCGGACAGGATCAGCAAGCAAGTTAATAACAGGGATTTATATCGTAGGTTGATTGATGGTTTCATCCGTCAGGTCCTCCTTTCTTAGTTTGTTGTTGTTATATTATGGTTGTTGTTGTTTTTCGTAGTTTCTTATTTGAATGGTGTAAGGGATTTGCATCTCTTGCTCCATGTTCTCGCCGTATTTTATCACGAGTGTGAGGACGACCGTGGCATCCGCTTCTCCGCCCAGTTCTTGGGTACGGATCGTGAAAGAGCCGGCTTTCTTCAGACCGCCTTGTCCCGTACCCGGCGTAAGCGCGGTTTCGGGAATATCCAATTCCGCATCCGTCTCAAAGCTCGTTCTGTCTACGTTTATGGCCGTGATTAGCGGTTTATTCACATCGGCATTCTTCCAGCTGACGGAACTGTACTTCTCTGTCGCGACATTTCCCCCCTCCTTTTCCTCATAGCCCTTGATGGAGAAATCTCCTGTCACGCCATCTATGCCGGATATCTCGAAACGGATCGACAAGTCACCGGCGGCTTGCAGGGTGTGTTCTACAGGTGTCAGGATCTGCACGCCCGTCTTCTCACCATAGACCAAGGCCGTCGGGTAGACTCCGATGGGGAGGCGTTGCTCGGCTACTTCCAATTTTGTCGTGATGTTGGTTATCCAGACCGGGATAATCAGCAGGTCGTTGCGGCGCACGAAACCGAAGCTCGTGGTATGCTCCGTGCGAGGACGGCCTTCGATATTGACACCCAGCAGGATCTCTCTCGCCCCCGCGTTGCCTTCGGGGATGTAGCGGGTATAAGTCTTTATGTTGTGGCCTTCCGCACCGTCCTTGATCTTCGCAGGTACCTCTTTATTCGCTTCGGAAGGGATGATCTCCTCTTTAAATAAATCCGTTTCCTCTACCGTCTCTCCAGTCGGAAGATTCGGGGCCAGTCGCTCCGCACCACCTTCTCCGGCAGTCTCCAAATACTTGTTATTTCCCCAAGGCAAGAGCCAGATCGGTAGGCTTCCCTTGCGGAGGTTCATGATGTCCAATTGTTTTACGGTTATAGGTTTGTCTAAGTTGTTAGTTATCTTCACTTGTACCTTGCCGATCATGCGGATCAAGGGAATCTCGAATTCGTTAGCTTTCGGAGCGGGTTCCAGCGTATACTCCTGGACGTAGCTACTCATGGGGATAAGCTTTCGAGAGGCTTTCTCGTCTCCGAATTTACCCTTTTTCTCCTCATTCCTTGTATCGATACTCGTTCCCGAGTCCAATATCTTCACCTCCGACAGTTCCGCCAAGGAATGTGCCCCGGTAATTTTTTGATACAACGATGTACCATCTTCCAGCGACTGCAAATTGGCGAACGCATAAAAAGAGTATTTGCCGAGAGGCAACTTCATCTCTACCTCCGTACGAGAATCAGAATCAGCGATATCCGGCGTCCACGTACCATTGCTAGATGTATATCCGGCCAATTCAGCGTTCTCATCATCATACGCCACCACCAGCCAGTCCGTGATGTCTCGCTCGTATTCATCATCATCTTCCCAAGTAATTGTCTCGCCGGCTTTCGTTTGCGGTGGTCGTGCCGAGCGGGAAGTCCGCAGGGTGATGGTCACGACACAACTGTTCGGGTCGTCGTCGGGGAGATCGCCCCCCCGGTCTTCGCCGCAGGCTACGCAGAGCCAGCAGAGGCAAAGACCGGCGGCGACCGCCATCAATTGGTTATATAGGGTATAACGTCTCATCATTCGCGCTATTTAATAAATCTCAGTTTACAATATACCATCGTTGATACGGATCACCCAGTCTTTCACCTGTATCTTGAAGCAGGCGTACCCCACGATCGTAGGGTCTTCCGGATCAGGCCCATCGGGATTATCCGGGTTGTCAGGATTGTCAGGGTTGTCAGGGTTGTCCGGTCCCGGCGGATCCGGAGGCGTAGGCTTATCCGGGCAATCGGGGCATACCTTCGGCGTAAGGAAGAAGATGATCGAGTACTCATCCTGCCGGTCCAGATACTCCTGCGGGGAGATACGGTGCCCCTCCATCTTGGTGAGAAGGAGGTAATCGTTGAGGTTCACGTTCAGCACATCCTTCTCCCATCCGTGGTGACGGATGATGAGGCGGTAGTTGCGACCCGCCATCAGGCGCATGGTGTTCATCTCGGCCACGGCCACGTATTGCCCGCCCACGGTAGCGCCGGGAGTCGGGTCGGCTCCCAGCTCCACGTTCTCCGTATAATAAGGCAGGTAGTGGATGGTGGGATCTTGCAGCAGGGAATTGTCGTAATCCATATACCCGTTGTCGGCCACGATCCGGAAGGAGAAGTTATTCACGTCCATGTCCTCCCCCATCACGTTTTGCAACACGACACGTAGCTTGTTGGTATTCTTGGCGAGGCTGATCACCTTCTCCTCGGGCATGTCGCGCGTCACGGTGAAGGTATCGAGGCTATGCCAAAGCGGGTGCAGCTCGTTGGGTTGTGTCGTATCGTCCTCGCGCAAGGTACGTACCTTGACGTCTTGCGCCCTCTCGACAACCCGCGACGCCTCGGCGGGATCGTTCCACGCGTAACTGCCCTTGTCCAGCCCGGCCCAAGAGACTACCTGATAGGTACCCGGCTCCATGTCGAGGGCGATGGAGTTCCGCTCGTCCAGCTCGCTCTTCTCGATCCGCCGCAGGAAGAGGAAGTTCCCTTCTTGGTCGCAGAAGAAGAGCGTAACGAAGTCTACCTCATGCTGGAAAGCGTCGGCGAATTTCATATTATAGTCGTACTTGAAATACAGGCGGAACTCGCAAAGCGGCAGCGAGTCGTCGTGTATCCAATCGCAAGCGTATAGCCCCACGGACAAGGCAGCTACGCCAATCAACTGTTTGCAGGTATGAAATAAACGGTTCATAATCATTTTATTAAGATACACAGTAATCCTCCGCCCGTACTACCGGGGATGGAGGTAAACCATGATGCCCATTATAAGGTTCTTATGATGGGCATCGTAAGGTGGCTTGGCTGGGCATCGTAAGAAGCTTACAATGCCCATCGTAGGAATCCCCCGAAGGGGTAGGGTTAAATAATGATGTCTTTGTTCGTGCGTTTCACCCAATCTTTCACGTAGATGGTGACGTCGATGGTAACATCATCCGTCTCATCCGGTTTGTCCGGCGTATCCTTACCCGGCGTGTAAGGCAGCGGGTCACCTAAGCCACGCACACCCGTCACGTACAATTGGTACACGTTGTTACGCACGATACAGAACTCCATCACGCCCATCATACCATCGTTCCCGTTATCGTTATGACGGATCCAGAACTTGTAATAGCTCTTTCCGCCTTTGTATAAGGAAACGTTGTAGAATTGGTACAAATTACCGATCTGATCCGGGGTGAAATCATTCGGATCAGTGTAGGTATCAGGGAGATGACCACCGTCTTTCTCATTTTGTTCATTTCTAAATTCAAAATAGCATAGGCGCTTTTTTAGCCCATCAGTCCAGTTTGTTTCGCCCTTAATCATGTCACTAAGATATTTCTTAAACGCGATCTCAAATCCGTTCTGATCAGACATGGAATTAATCACCTTTTGTACATCAGCAAATTTCGGTAATGTTACCTCATTCCAGCCTTTAATTAAGCCTTTCAATAAATTAGGATCCGAACCCTCTTCCAAATTAAATGCGCAAGCGGCAACAGACGGAAGATCTTTATAGACAGAACGGACAGTCGCACCCTCACCGTTCTTATGGACTGCCAAAAGGAATGTTTTATTGTCATCTAAAGGAACAGACTCAATAGAACCCTTCTCTTCATTATAGAAACTGACCGTAAAATTATTATCTGGCATAAACTCAGACTCGAAAATAACGCCGGTAGAATAACCATTTACTTGCGCCTCACGATCCAACGTGTTCTCCTTGGTGTACACGACGGGGTAATATATTCTATCATTCAATCCTTTATAAAAAGCTTCAGTATTAGCATCAGGAATCTTAGCCATATTCTCAACCCTATTTAAGTCTTTGTTTTCCGGATTAAAATAGTTGATATAAGAGTCCTTGAATTGAGCCCAAGGATTATTGCCTTCCCCCGTAGGTACCTCTTTTTTGCTGATCGACGGATCCAGCACATAATTATAAGAGCCATCCGCATTATTTAGCACCGTCATAGACCATACTTCATCACCCAAATATTTAAAGTCATTACCACTTTTAGTATAACTTCCAACCATCGCATCCGTTAAACTTGACCCTTCGCCAAAGTTCTTTGTCGCTTTAGGAGAGACCTGCTTAAACACGTAGCAGTTACCCTTCCATTGGTTCACGACCTTGTAACCCGTCAATTTGAATGAGCCTTTATTCTTTACCGGAGAGCTTTCGAGTATTTTATCTGTCTCTAATACAGCAGCATATCCCAAGTCGATACGTGCGGCCATACGCTCCACGAATACGGTTGTTGTCGCCGGTTTCGTCTCATCTGTATTTTCCACGGAAATGCGAACAAGCGAATTCCCTATGCCATCTACGCCTTTCATCTTGTGCGTAGACATAATGAAGTGATCCGCTTTCGAAACCTGATTAGTGCCAGTCCATAAATCCTTTAAAGTTACTCTGTCTCGTAAGTCACCCAAAGTAGTAATACCCTCTATTCTATTTCCGGCATTAACTACTGTAAAGACTTGATACGTATGTCCTTCTGTTGTCAGCTCCTCATTCATCGTCACCTTCATCGTCACTTTTCCGGCACTGTCATGATTAGGCTCGCCACCTCCACTCGGATCAACACCGGTCTTAGATTCATACCAACCCTGTCCGGCAATCTCTAAACTTTTATTTACGTCATCATTAAAGAAGTCCAAGGGGTTAGAGTCAAATGTATTACCGTCATATTTCACCAAGAAGATATTAACATCATACACCTTACCCTCATTAGCGCCATCGAACTCTTCCAAGAAACCGTTGCCGTCCTCGCCCCAGCCGGCACCATCGTTATTAGGATTAGAAGGAGTTCCTCCCGCCTTCGTCAATGCCCCCTTCGACACCGTGGAGACGTTCACTGTCATATAGACTTTGCCGCTATCGCCCTCACCACCGGAATTGCCTCCGTTTTCGATATCATCGGAGCAACCCGTAACCGCCAGCAAGAAAGCGGCGGCCGCGCTTAATAAATAATTCTTTTTCATGTTTCTCATCCGTTTTTATATTTGACACTCATTATTATCATCCTGCGATCACGACTCTCGCCATCAATCAGCCAGTTCCTCCCGCTTCGCAGCGATCTGCCTCAAGTTCTCCTCCACCTGCGAGGCTACGGAAGGATCGCCGGACAACTTACCCAGCAGAGCCTCCGCCTCGTCCAAGCGGTTCTCCAGCATGGCGATGGCCGCCTCCGCCAAGGTACGCTCCGCGGAATCGGAAGTCTTCGCCAGATAACGACGAGCCGATTCCAAGCGACCCGCGTCGATCGCCGTAAGGGCGGCGTTCAGGTTCGACACCGGATCCTCCGGATACATGCGCACGGCAATCTCGAACACCTCGCAGTAAGCGTCGCTACCCGGTTCCATCGTCTGCGCCACCCGGAACATCTCGTTTAGACTCAACTGCCTAGGGTCCGAATAGATCAGCTCACGGGCCTCCTCTACCGTAAACGAGCGGATCGTGTAGCGCACCGCGTAATCCGAATGGCGCAAGGCGGGATAAATATCGCGCAAGAGCACCCGATACGAGGCCCCCCCGTTCAACGCCTTCAACTTCGCCTCGCGGCGGTCGTAATCCTTCGGTTCGTCCGCACGGATGATGGCCAGCAGCTCCTCCTTGTCCGCAAGCGAGGAGTTCTCCACCCGTTCCTCCAATCCGGCCCAGTCCTCCGGCTCGAAATCCACCGTGAAACGGGCCTGCTCGAAGTGGTAAAGGCCTTTCACGTATTCGATCAACGCCTTGGCGCGATGCTCGGCCAAATAAGTGTTATGCTTATAGGTACCTTCCGGCGATGCGAAACCCTTGATATATACCTCCGTGATGGTAGCGTAAGGATCCTCCTTCACCGACGACACGGTCTCAAGGATCTTGCGCAGCTCCGAGGGATTATCGCGATACTCGGGATATATCTCCGTGCGGTTCACCGGGAAGTCGAGGAAGGCGCTTCCTTCCTTCACACGCTCTTTCACACGCTCCGCCTCCGGCGTGACGTAGGCCAAAAGCGGCCGCAATACCACAGGCTCCGCGATCCGGATCGGGAAAAGCGGCGACTTGTCATTACTCAACGCCTCCCAGCCGCAACCGCAAAAATCGACTACCAGCGACACCTCCGAACGCTCCATCCACTTGGCGAAAGGAATGGAGGCATGGTAATCGAACGTCTGCTCCTTCCCATTGTAACGGCGTAAGACAAACTCCCCGTTCGCCGCCGCGTCGCGCCCGGACCGGTCGTACTGGATCTGGCGGCTACGCCCGTTCACGATCACGGGAGGCAAAGCCCTTACGCTATCGCCCCGCTCGATCAGCGGCGTACAGACCAAACTCCGGTTGGCCGATAGCGACAACTCGTCCAACGCTAGTTTCATATCAATTATCAAGCGATCGCCCACATGCTCCACCAACCGCTCCTTCACGACGATGGCGGTAGCCGTCTGCTGCGCCTGTACGGGAATCGTAGTACCCACACAACTGGCCAAACAGGCGATCCCAAGTATCATCCATCCTTGTAGATTCTTCATTTTTCAGTCCTCCATCGATTTAAAATTGGTAAATGAGATTGATCGCCGCCTGCGTAGGCCCGAAGTAATGCTTCTTGATCCCTTCTTGCTTGCGGCCGCAATTCGCGCAGGGATACTTGTCCGACTTCAAGTACAGATAGCCCACGCCCACCGTGGCCTCCAAGTTCCAATGGCGAGACAGCAGCCACGAGTATCCATAACTGATACCGGCTCCCGCGCCCCATCCCTGGTGACGCTCGCCCTCTGTACCCAGCCATTTGATATCGGTTACATTATATAATAGGTACGGAGTATGCACGCCGAGGAAATGGCCGTTAAACGTCTCGCAAAACCAATACCTCAACTCCGGGTGCAGACGCAAATGCTTCAGTGAGCGGCCATAACTCCCATCATCGTTCTTGCCGCTGAACGGATTCAAGCCTGCCTCCAACTCAAGTGTCCAATGACGGGCGAGATAAACTTCAGCCCCCAAATTAAACGTGACAGTAGCCCAATAAGGAATATTGCTCTTGATCCCAATCATGGAGCCTTTCCCTTCGACCGGCACCCCCTGCGCTCTCGAAAGAAACGGGACTGCCAACAAGAATAGCATGAAAATCGTCTTCTTCATTCTTTCTTATTCATTATGGTTGTTAATCTTATATCTTTTCACCCTTCTGCCCCTCAAGACCTAACTTCCTAAAATCAACTAACGGCAAGAATGGCCCGTGGACTTATTTATGGAATAAGGTTTAGCGTTTCAAAAACGTCAGCGGAGAATAAACGTTAAACAACATTTTATTGTCGTTTATATAGTATATCAATAGACCACACGGAACGTTTCAGAAAAACATGTACATGTTTTCCTGAAAAGACGTACATGTTTTTTGGAAAACACGTACATGAAATCCAATAAATATTATGGTGTTTCTATACAGCTACCAATCAATGGCTTACATATAGGCCTATCCAAACGAGCTTATTGTATTATTTGTTTTTGATATTCAGGAGGAATTTGTAGAGTATAGAAATTCCTCTTTAGTTGAGAGAGTGAATCAATGAAGGTGAATATGGTTCATTTTAAAGACATAGCTTCCCCTAAATTCCTTATTTGGTGAAAAGAACTTGACAATTTTAATGCAGAAAAGTTGTGATAATAAAATATTTATTATGTATTTTTGTGAACTAATAGGGAGGAAGTTACTATTTTAACGCTAAAACTCCTTATTCCATAAATAAGTTCACAAACCATCCATCCTTTTCTCTAAAATCCGATTTACAGAGCCTATCACCTTCATGTTCGCATGAGCCAAACGTGATATATCCAATTCTTCCAGATAAAAACGAGTCGTTTTCTCCGACGAGTGCCCCAACGCCTGGCTGATCAAGGCCATCGGCATATCGCAACGTAAAGCTTCTGATGCCCAGCTATGGCGAACAACATACGACGTAAACGGATTCGGTAACCGTAAAGTTTGCCCAATCCGTTTCAGCCGGGCATTATGCCGGGCCAAGCTACGCTTATACCTCAAATGGTCCGGATTCCCGGGCGGAAGAATCGGGAACAAATACGGCGATCCGGTCGCTCGCTGCCGATCCGCGTATTTCCGGATCAATTGCAACATACTACTGGTTATCTCCAACCGGATCATACGTCCTGTCTTATGACGGTGATATACCAACTCATTCCCCCGGATATTCTGCCTCGTCAAGTACGCTATATCCACAAAAGGCATCCCGCAAGCCATAAAACTGAATAGGGAAAGATCTATCGATAATTCCACTTGCGGGTCATCCGCCACCTTGATCTGGGCGATTTGCTGGAACAAAGATGCGGGAATCGCACGCCTCGCCGTCATCGCACGCCGGAGTTTCAAATTCTCAAACGGATAATATGACGCAGGAATCAACGACTCTTGGCAAGCCATATTATAAAGCGCCCGCAAACTACTGATATACGTATTTACCGTATTAGTAGCTAATCCTTTTCCCTGAAGATACGTGATGAAATCTATCACCAACGCACGATTCAAATCAGCCAAACAGAACCCCGGGTTCTTCACGAATCTTAAAAAATGCCTTACGGCCACCTCATACAACTCAGCTGTCCCTTCTTTCTTTAACTGCCGTTTCATGTCTCTTCGTTTTCCCATATAATCCATCAATGAGATTGCTAACTTTTTCTTACGTCCTCGTTTCATACTCCTTTCACTAAATTATTTATACTTTACACGAACAAATTAATTCAAATTATTACTTTTGTTCCCGAAAATAAGAAAATAGGTAACAATTAAAAGCATAAAAGCAACAATAAATAATATGGCAAACAATCGAGTCACATTCGGTAGTAAATTGGGCGTAGTACTAGCTACCGTAGGATGCGCCGTCGGACTGGGAAGCGTATGGCGCTTTCCTTATATGCTAGGAGCGAATGGAGGTGCGGCATTCCTACTGGTCTACATACTTTTCATGATATTCTTGGGCATTCCGGTAATGATAACCGAGTTTTTCATCGGCCGGCATTCCCGCAGCAATACGGTGGGTTCTTTCAAGAAAATGGCTCCCGGTACAAAATGGTGCTGGATTGGGTACAACGGTATCTTGGCCGCATTTTTGATCTTAAGTTATTACTCGGTCGTCTCCGGTTGGACGCTTGAATATGTTTGGCAAACGCTAAGTGGCCGTTTGTATGGACAGCCGGATATAGACTATACGGCCGATTTTCAGGATTTCGCTTCCAATGTCTTCCGTCCGATCTTTTGGATGGGTGCTTTTATCGGGTTGACTCACTTCGTGATTGTCTCGGGCGTAGAGAAAGGCATCGAGCGGGCCTCTAAGATCATGATGCCGCTTTTATTCTTGATCTTGCTGATCATGTGCGTACGTTCCGTGACCTTACCGAACGCTGAGGCCGGATTGCTTTTCCTTTTCAAGCCAGACTTTAGCAAATTGACTTCCTCAGTGGTCTTGAGCGCACTAGGACAGGCTTTCTTCTCTTTGAGTTTGGGTATGGGCTGCTTGATCACTTACTCCTCTTACTTCGGGAAAGATACGAATATGCAGGCCACCGCTTGGCAGGTGACAATCATTAATACGCTTGTCGCCGTATTGGCCGGTATCATGATATTCCCGGCGGTATTCAGTTTCGGCATCACCCCTTCCGCTGGTGCGGAACTCGTGTTTATCACGTTACCGAACGTATTTGGGCAATTACCGCTGAGTGGCTTGTGGTCCTGTATTTTTTATATCTTGCTAGCGATGGCGGCACTGACTTCCACGATCTCTTTACATGAGGTAGCTACGGCCTACGTTCTTGAGGAGTTCCATATGACACGCAAGAAAGCGGCTTTGATCGTTTCCTTAGGAGTCTTTTTCTTAGGAATTTTCAGTTCTCTCTCATTCGGGGTGATGAAAGGATTCACGATTGGAGGCTTGGCCTTTTTCGACGCACTGGATTACCTGACCGCCAAGATCATGCTACCGCTGGGAGGTATGCTCACTTGTATTTTCGTAGGTACACGTGTCGATAAAAAAGTATTGAAAGCCGAGTTGACCAATGAGGGGACTCTTAAGTTCCGTCTTTTCGGCGCTTACGTATTCTTTATGAAATATGTGGCCCCAATCGCCATCGGTATCGTATTCTTGAACGAATTAGGGATCTTGAGATGGATTACCGGTAAATAATACCGAGAATTCCTTGTCAATAGAAACGGAACTTCTACCTTTGTCGGTGGAAGTTCCACAAATCAAAACATAAGACTATGAAATGGCGTGATTTACTTTATTTCTCCAAGGGGGAAAGGCAGGCTCTTACCCTACTCCTTTCCTTAATAGCGATGGCATGGATCGCAATTATCGGGACGGATTTCTACCGTTCCCAATTTCAAACAGTTCCATTGGTAAACACCGGAATCAAACAAGATTCCTCACGGATCTATTCGAATAAAACACCTTCAAATTCCATTCGGAAAGAAAAAGAATCCCATTCGAACGAAACTAAAATCCCTTCCGAATGGAAATCCAAACGCATCCGAAAGGAATCAAAGCCCCATTTTCCCTCTTATCCCCAAGCAGAAAAATGGCCGCAAGGAACGGTTGTCGAATTAAACTCGGCTGATACCACCGCCCTTAAAATGGTTCCGGGAATTGGTAGCGTTTTTGCCAAGCGGATCATTAAATACAGGGACTTACTAGGAGGATTTTATTCCGTGGAACAACTAGGAGAAGTATATGGTATTGACGAGGATCGCTATGAAGCGATGAAATCGTGGTTTTCCGTGGACCCGTCAGTTATAAGTCATCTATTTGTCAACCAACTGTCAGCTAAAGAACTGGCCAGTCACCCATATGTCAGTTATAAACAAGCTAGGATCATCGAGAAAATGATCCGGAAAAAAGGGAATTTACAAGGTTGGGAGGATTTATCCCTATTGGAAGAGTTTCCGGAGCACGAACAACAACGATTACGATATTATCTTTCATTCCATTGATATTTTCACTATGTTTGTAACAAAACATATTCTGTATGATCTATCTGAAGCAAGTAAAATTACTGGACCCGGACTTGGTAGCCGGCAATCCCGAGGAGCTAAAGTATCCCTATAAAGCTCCGGCGGTACGTTTTACGGAATCATTCATTTTCCGCAAGCCGGTTACTTTCCTCGTGGGAGAGAACGGGGCGGGAAAATCCACCCTGCTGGAAGCGATGATGAGTAAATATGAGGAGAGGGATGAGGAAGAACCGGGTATGCTCTATGACGGAACCGAGGCCTACAAGATTTACGCCAATGTCTTACCCGAGCATATTAAGCTGATCGAGACCCGAAAACCGGAAAAGCATTTCTTCTTCCGGGCAGAATCCTTTTTTAACCATGCGGCCGAATTGGATAGGCAAGCCCAACTGGAATTACGTAAGTACAGCAAGATCTACGCCTATAAAGCTTACGGTGGCAGGAGTTTATTGGAGCAATCGCACGGCGAGAGCTTTCTCAGCGCTTTCCTGAATTATGCCAGCCGCAATACATTATTTATATTAGACGAGCCGGAAGCCGCACTCTCTCCACAACGGCAGCTGGCCCTTTTGGTGCGTATCCATGAACTGGTGAATAACGGTTGCCAACTGATTATCTCCACGCACTCCCCGATCTTGATGGCTTATCCGAACGCGGACATTTATGCCATCGATGATACCGGAGCGCACATCACCCCGTATGAGGAAACAGAGCATTACCAGCTCACTAAATATTTCCTCACGCATACGGAGCAAATGATGAAAGAACTGCTTGGGTGAGATTACTTCTCCCAAGCATTTACGATCTCGGCAATGTAAACGATATGCGCATTGCCGTTCTTCTCATCATACCAACGAGGGAAAACGCTAGGATCTAAAAACTTAGTCTCCTCGATCTCGGACTTATAGACCACTTTGCATTCCAACGTAAGGCGAGCTTCCTCGAATACAGGATTACCAGCCTCCGTAAAGAACGGTGTCAACCCCGTAGCGGCCACTTTATCAATCTCCCGGCCGGATTTAGAGCCACAAATGCTATGGGCTTTCCGGTGCTCCGGTCCTAGGAAAGTAATCGTGAACTCATTTTTAGCGTCGATAAACTCACGGGTATAACGCTCCGGACGAATAAAAGCAAACACCACCGGACGGTTCCATAACACTCCCACGCCGCCCCAACTGGCAGTCATCATATTAAACTTCTCCTTATCACCGGCGCTTACCAGCATCCACTCCTTACCAATCAACTCGATAAAGTTGTCTTTGATCTCATTCGGATTAATCGCTTTCATATCTCATTTTATTTTCCCTCAAAGATATAAAATATTCCCTTATTTACCGGTACTCATTACCCCCGAGTCATTATCGGCATTATTCACTTTCTTCTGACCAGCGCTAAATTTACGGCCGAAAGAGAAGTTATAGGAAATCGTCGCCACAAACAAACGGGAACTTTCCTTGATGTAATTCGAACGGTGGAAAGAGGCGTATTGGTTCCAGTTCTCGGTCTCCTGCTTATAGTTATCCGTAAACGGATTAAAGACACGCAAGCCAATCATCAAGTCTTTATGCCTATAACCGAGCTGGATTCCTTGGATATTCTCACCCCCACTCATCGTCTCGCCCTTAAACCAGTTCCAATTCGTCATCAACATATACATGAGTGACCAATTCTTCCAAGTAACGGAAACATTCGCGTCGCACCACCAGTTCGTATATCGATGCGTGTAGGTATTACCGTTACTCATATAATGGTTCATACCACCATTGACTGAAAATTGCAAGATGTCCTTGATCGGACCGACCCGCAAGTTGACGGAAGCGACAACCCGTTGCCAGTTTTTCTGATTATCCCAAGTCTGGATGATCTTATTCCCTTCCAGATATTTCTCGTCCATGATAGCGTCCGGCTGATACTCATAAGCGCCCAAGGCATTCACGTAAAACAGACCTTTGCGAAACTCGTAATTCAATTCCGTATAATAACTCATATAAGACTTCAAGTTAGGATTACCCCGCTGTATTTGCAAGGAATCGATCACTTGGTCGATAGCGCTCAGCTCACCCAAAGAAGGAGTCACATTCCCCATCGTTGATTTCAAACGGATGGAAGATTCCCCGGGCAAAGCATAAAACAAGGTCAACCGGGGACTCACCGTATAACGTTCATAATCCGCATCCTCACCCCGTTGGCTATAAGACGATCGATTCACGGTCACACCCAATGAGTAATCCAGTTTTTTCACCTTTCCCTTGAATTCCGCATATACGGAACTCTCCATCTGTTCCATATGCGTCTTATAGTTATGCCCATTGATATAACTGTTATCCGAGAAAGATTGGTTATGGCGTAAACCGCCGCTCAACCGATTACCATTCGTTAATTTCTTCTCATAGATAGCCTCGCCGATAATCGAGTATTTATCACCATCCACCACATTATTTACATCAGTCAACAATTGTTCATGTTTACTCTCTTGATAGATACGGGTCGATTTCGTTTGGTTATAAGTCCCTACCACGTTAAACACCAAAGTCTGGTTATGCTTCAAATCCCGTTGGTAATACAAATCCAGCGCAGGAGCTTGATAGGCTGATCCCGATAGATCGATCATATCCACTTTATCCTCCGGATTCGCCTTATTCATCAAGACTCCTTGATAATCCCAATGCGGTTGATGATTATTCCGGTAGCGGAACGTGGCGTTAAACATATACTTATCCGGCTTTTGATAGCTATAGTTCACATTCAGGTTATGCATGAACAAACGAGCGCGCGAAGGTTCGCCTATTTCCACACGGTTCAAGGTCGTTCCATTCGCTAAATGGAACTCTTCCTCGTTATTCCGTTTCATTCCATAGAAATCACGAGGACCGATCCGATAAGAAGCGCCCCATTCCGAGTTCTTATGATTGATCTTTCCCCAAGCATTATGTTCACCCCACATGGAATTGATACCTTGCGCCATGTCCAGACCAAAACTACCTCCCGTATCCGGCCGGCGAACAATATAATCCAGCACGATATCGGCATTACCATAACGTAAGCCCGGGTTATCATGATATTCTATACGAATGATGTCCGAGGGATTCAAGGCCTTGATCTCATCCTGTTCCACCTTCACGCCATTGATACGCACTTGGACTACCCCATTTCCCGTGGCCTTGATCTCACTGTTCAACAAATCCACCTGCACTCTCGGTAGCATCATCTGCTGCAACAAATCCATACCGTTTCCCGAAGCCTTCATCTGGCGCTCCGATGGGAAGACCACTTTTTTATCGGCATGGCTCGTCTGGGCAGAGGCGCTAACCGTCACCCCGTCTAAGGATACCGCATCATCATTTAAGGATATTTCTCCCAAAGAAATATTCTTGGACAAGCCTTCCAAGGAAATATACTCCGTCTTAAAGCCTAGACTAGAGACAGATAGAATATAACTCCCTTTTTTAATCTTATTTAATAAAAAATGCCCCTTCATATCCGTAGTCGTACCCGCTACAAAAGAAGAGTCCATTGTTTGCAATACCACATTTGCAAATTCCAAGATTTCTTTGTTGCGAGCGTCCCGCACCATTCCCTTTATCTCTAAGTTCTGAGCAAAAGCTCCCTGTACCATACCGCCTAGCAGTATGATCCAAATCATCATCCGTTTCATTTTTATCGTATTTTTTCCGAATATAGCAGGGTGGCCTTTCCCGCTTATCATTTGTTTCTAACTATAAGACGACAGCCGTTTGGAAAACGTTACAAGAAAATGATAAAAAAATAATATTTCGATGAATTTGCTTCGTAGATACGTATCTTTGTAACCAAACAACAGATTATAAATCATGGAGCTATTGAATAATTGGATCAACGGAGTCAACGATATATTATGGTCATACATCCTTATTATCATGTTATTGGGATGCGCCGTATGGTTTACGATAAAAAGTAGGTTCGTACAATTCCGCATGATTGGCGAGATGATCCGATTATTAGGCGATTCTGCCGGGAAAGGAGAAAAAGGGGAAAAGCATATCTCCTCTTTCCAAGCCTTCGCCGTATCTTTAGCCAGCCGTGTAGGGACCGGAAACCTAGCCGGTGTAGCGACAGCCGTAGCGATCGGCGGACCCGGATCCGTATTCTGGATGTGGCTGATCGCTTTATTGGGTTCTTCCAGCGCATTCGTGGAATCTACGTTAGCTCAATTATATAAAGAAAAAGGGAAAGACTCGTTCATTGGCGGTCCCGCTTACTATATGCTACATGGTTTGGGGTTACGATGGATGGGCGTATTATTTGCCGTATTGATTTCGATAACCTTTGGTTTTGCCTTTAATTCCGTGCAAAGCAATACCATCTGCGCAGCTTGGGAAGGCGCTTTTGGCATCGATCATGCTTGGATCGGGGCGATTCTTACGGTACTTACGTTAATCGTCATATTCGGAGGTATTCAGCGCATCGCGAAAGTAAGCAGTATTGTCGTACCGGTCATGGCATTAGGATATATAGCATTGGCGTTGGGAATCGTACTGTTTAATATTACCCGCCTACCCGCTGTTATAGAAACCATTCTGTCAAACGCTTTTGGTTGGGAACAGGCGATAGGCGGCAGTGTCGGAGCGGCGTTGATGCAAGGGATTAAACGAGGTCTATTCAGTAATGAGGCCGGTATGGGATCGGCACCGAACGTAGCGGCTACGGCGCATGTCTCCCATCCGGTCAAACAAGGATTGATCCAAGCATTAGGCGTATTTACCGACACGCTGATTATCTGTACCTGCACAGCGTTCATCATCTTGTTTAGCGGAGCGCCATTAGACGGCTCCATCAATGGAGTCCAGCTCACGCAACAAGCTTTGAGCAACGAGGTGGGTAGCATCGGCAGTACGTTTGTCGCTTTAGCGATCCTTTTGTTCGCGTTCAGTAGTATTATCGGTAATTACTATTACGGAGAAGCGAATATTCGTTTTATCACGTCCAAGAGAAGTGTCTTATTTATTTACCGTATATTAGTCGGTGGAATGGTCATGTTCGGTGCGTTGGCTAGTTTAGACTTGGCTTGGAGCCTAGCAGACGTGACCATGGGACTGATGACGATCTGTAATTTGATCGCGATCTCATTGTTGAGCCGTCAGGCGTTCCTATTATTACAGGATTACGTAGCCCAAAAGAAAGCGGGTATTAAAAGCCCTGTATTCGATAAGAACAAGATACCCGAGTTGAAAGACAAAGCGCAGTGTTGGTGATCAGACAAACGTATTGAAGTATGATAAAAAGCAAGATGATAAGCTTTTACATAGCGGTCATGATAATATGGACCTGTACGGTAAAAGCTCAAGATGATAATAAATCCCTAATCCACAAAATTGGATTCGACGTACGTCCCTCGTATGTCGCCCCGACTAGCAAATTCCTAAAAGATGATGGCTATGGAAACGGGCTTACTTTACGTAAGGCGGCTTCATTCCATTTGAAATACGGGTTCCAACTGAATCCTAACTCTAAGGAGGGCCAGCTCTATCCGCACACTTACCAAGGAATAGGCATCTCTTATAATACCTTTGGCAATCGGCAGGAAGTAGGTAATCCTTGGGCGGCGTATGTTTTCCAAAGTTCCCGCATCGCCAAGATCTCTTCCCGGCTATCCTTCGATTATGAATGGAATTTCGGAGCCTCATTCGGGTGGCATCCGTATGATGATAACAATAATTACCGTAATAAGATCATCGGTTCTAAGATCAATGCCTATATCAATCTGGGATTTTTCCTCAACGCGAAACTATCCCGTTATTGCAACCTGCTCGTCGGGGCGGATTTAACGCACTACTCAAACGGAAATACTCATCTTCCGAATGCGGGATTGAATACGATTGGCGGCCGGATCGGACTCGTCTACACGCTCAATCCTATCGAGGAAAGCCATCATGAGATAGGTACCGCACGTTCCTTGCCGGCAAATCAATTATACCTCTCCAGCTTTTGGCAACGTGTCAGTTACGATGTCATCCTATACGGTGCGACCCGTGCTAAGGGGGTTATGCTAGGTGATGAGGCCCATATTTTTCCAGGTCAGTTCGGCATCCTTGGATTCAACCTCAACCCGATGTACAAATTCAACCGGTTCCTAAAAGCAGGTATCTCCCTAGACGGCCAATATGACGAAAGCGCAAATATTTATTCCGACGAGATCATCCAAGTCGGCGAAGAACCCCGATTCTACCGCCCGCCCCTACACGAGCAAATCGGTATCGGCCTCTCCGCCCGTGGCGAGTTCACGATGCCATTCTTCTCGATCAATATAGGAGTCGGACATAATTTATTCTACAACAAAGGCGACCTGAAAGGATTATACCAGATCCTAGCCCTCAAGGTATCGGTTACACGAAATTTATTCCTGCATGTCGGATACCAACTGCACAAGTTCCATAATCCGAATAACTTGATGTTGGGAGTTGGGTATAGGTTCCATAATAAATAAAAGATAATATCCCGCTTGCTAAGATTATAAAGTTCAATCGTTCATAAAATCTAAGAAAACATATCGATCAAACTTCTTTTTGAAAGTAAAATTGAAGCTGTGCCTTTCATCTTTACTTGTAAGTGGTATAGCTCTATATCCTTTTTTTCTATAATAAGCTTCGTAGAGAAGAAGTTGTCTCCCGATACCGTAACAATAGAATCTTCTAACCCTTCTATTTCCGCTTTCAATAATCCATACTCTGATGAGGCGTACCCTTCAAACTCAATATCGGCCGACATACCTTTATGAACTTTCGTGATAAACCGGTAAGGTACAAGTGCCGTCACTTCCACATACCGCTCATCTACCTGTGTAACAAAAACACTCACCGTCACATTCTCCGGATAAGGTATAAAGCATGCTACCAACGCTAAACAGACAAGCACTGTTGTCAACATCCCGATGCCGTCACGCACGATTCCACCTGGAGCCTTACCAATTATCTCCTGTACCTTCTCACTACGCAACTCTATATTATCATACTCTGCCATACGCATATACCTTTCTCATTCTCAAGACCCTAATTCCAATTGATTCTCCACTAAATTATAATAAGCACCACGTTTTTCACACAATGATTTGTGATTCCCAACCTCAACGATTTTCCCGTTATCAATCACAATGATCTGATCCGCATTTTTCACGGTACTCAGCCGATGAGCGACAACAACTACGGTCTTACCTCTATAAAAATCATTCAAGTTCCCCACGATAACCCGCTCGTTCTCGGCATCCAACGCATTAGTGGCCTCATCCAAGAAAATATATTCCGGATTTTTATAAACAGCCCTAGCTATCAAGATACGTTGTTTCTGTCCTTGACTAAGCCCAACACCATCCGGACCGATTTGTGTATTGTATTTCAATGGCAGTCTCATAATAAAACTTTTTATATTCGATATATCTACGGCCCGGAGTAACCGCCCCGCATCAATCTCTCCATCATCCACGGCAATATTTCGTGCGATCGATTCAGAAAAAACAACCCCATCCTGCATAACGACACCGCATTGACGCCGCCACCATTTCAGATTCAACTCACTAATTGGGGTATTCCCGATACAGATCTTCCCTCCTGATACCGGATAATAACCTAATAACAATTTAATCAACGTAGTTTTACCACTGCCACTGGTACCGACAATAGCGGTCACCTTCCCTCCGGGAACCGTAAAACTCACATCATCTATCGTCTTTCGGAGACTGTGCGGATCATACTTAAAATCGACATTCCGAAAAGACAAATCCCGGTTATCATCCGGATAAGTAGCCAAAGAGTCGGAATGGTCCTCCTCATTCATTTGCGCATGGATCTCATTGATACGATCCAAGCTGATCTTCACATCTTGAGACGCATAAATGAAGTTCATCAATTGTTCAACCGGCCTGTTCAACTGCCCAATAATATATTGTACCGCCAGCATCATACCCAAGGTCATCTGTCCCTCCAACACCGAGGTAGCTGCCAAAATCGTTATCAAGATATTCTTCACTTGGGTAATACATACTCCACCGGCCTCTTGTGCCTGTTTCAACTTCAAGCTACGCATTTGCAAATGAAATAATCCAGCCTGTACATCCTCCCACTCCCAACGGCGACGTTGCTCGCAATCCTGCAACTTGATCTCCTGCATAGTGGTGATGAACTGGTAAGTCTTATTATTATTCTCCGCCTGTTTCTCAAATAGTTCATAATCCAGCACCTTACGCTTACGCAAGAAAAATGCGATCCATACGCCGTACAACACGCTCCCCATCACGAAAATCAGAAATATCATCTTATCATATATCAATAGTACGATCCCGAAAACAACAAATGTCAAAAACGAGAACAAAACCGTCAATGACTGAGTTGTGAGAAATTGCTCCACCCGCTTATGATCACCCATCCGTTGTATCAAGTCTCCCATCAACTTTGTATCGAAAAAACCCATCGGGAGCTTTAGTAACTTAATAAAGAAATCCGAGATAAGGGATATATTGATGCGCATGCTGATATGGAGCAAGATCCATCGCTGGATAAAATCCAAGATCGTTTGGCTGAAAATAAGGGTAAGTTGTCCAAGCAAGATTAGCCAGATAAAGCTCAAATCCTTATGTGTGATACCCACATCAACAATCGCTTGTGTCAAGAAGGGAAAGATTAGCTGCAAAACGCAGCCTACAATCAACCCTAAGATAATCTGTCCGAAATAATATTTGAATTGCTTGAAATAACCAAGCAAAAAAGCGAAAGTACGTTTTCCCGCAGCCTGAGTAGATTCTTGTTGATAAAAAGCAGGCGTAGGCTGTATGATCATGGCAACTCCCTTATCCTCTCCTTTCGAGCGGACCGTTATCCAACGATCCACAAAATCCTTCTCCTGATATTGCATCAGACCATTTCCCGGGTCCGCCACGTAGTAAACACTTTTCCTCCCTTTTCTGGATTTGATCTTGTAAAGAACTACAAAATGATTCTGGTTCCAATGTAAGATCACAGGTAACTCAACTTTCGCTAACTGATCGATAGACATTTTTCCGCAAGTTGTTTTCAAACCTAATTCACCTGCCGCCTCGCTAATGCCCAGTAAGGATACACCGTCCTTACTGGCAAAGCATATCTTAGAGAGAGAATCTATCGAATAATTCTTCCCCAAAAAGGCACAAATCATCCGTAAGCATGCGATACCACACTGCATCGCATCGTGTTGTCGATAGAAAGGGAAACTACGCATAAGAATATTTATTTACAATCTGTTTATAACGTCTTGTCCTGCTCCCGAACCTTTGTATTTATTTCGTCCCATATTAAATTTAAACCGAACTGTTAGCCTGACAGACTCACTATCCAATTTAGCTCTTTGATAGGCAGTATTGATACCACTATACAAATCTATATTCTGTCGGCTTAAATGCCCTACATCAAACCATTGGAGATTAAAGCTCAAACGATCCTGCAAAAATGATTTCCGTAAACTTAAATCAATTTCCCCTGTCTGATTTAATATATAATTTTGTGATGCACCTTTTGTCTGATAAGAGAAATCAGCACGCACCACAAAACCTTTTGGCAAACTAAACGCATTATTGAAGTTAAACATCAACATCGGCTTATTCATAGCTTTGAAACCGTCCATCCAAGGAGTATCGAACCATTGTTTCCTAAGCCCTATATATGCCATTGGCTCCCAAAGACCAATTTTAGGAGATAAAGAGAGGGATGCGTTCAAACAATCCAGCTGTCCTTCGTTACGATAGGTTACGAACACTATTCTTGGATCCTTATCATAAGGATCTGCCACATTCAATATTACATCGTTGAATCGTTGATAATCCAAAGATAGTTGAACCCACTGATAAGATAAATCCAATCTCAAACTATGAATAATCTCCGGCTGTAACTTTGGATTTCCACCTTTATAGGAAAAACGATTTATATATACAATATTATTACTTAAATCCCCATAGTCCGGACGATGGATTTTCTCTGAATAGCTCAACTGGCTTTGAACTCGTCCTATAGGATAAGACAAAGAAACAAAAGGAAACAAGTTATCATAAGTCCGCCTAAGATCTGAATCTCCGGAAAACTTATCTTGGAAAGAATAATTCACATGCTCATATCGAACTCCCGCAGAAACATCCAGATTTCCCCAAGAACGAGTATAATCCAAGAAAGCCGTTTCCGTCTTCTCCTTTGCCACATTACCCGTACTTGGTAATATAGCTTCCTCATTTTTATAATACTCGTTTTTTTTCATGCTTGCAAATTCACCTCCAAATGAGAAATCCCCCCCCCATAAAGGATGGGATAAGATTAGTTTAGCAGCAAATAAATGAACTGAATTATCTGAAAAAGAACAAATTGCGCGATCATCAAAATGTAAGCTACTCTCCTCTGCATAATCCTCTGCATAATCTTTATTCCATAATAAATCTGCGTTAAAATCAATATTTAATTTCCCGATCATTCCTGTATAATAAGCATTTAATTGTTGTTTAGGACCTCTACGTTCATTTGTCCGACTGTTATTCTCCCAGTAGTCGTACTGACTCTCATTCGCATATACCTGACTCCTCACAAAAGACACTTTCGAGTTTTTAGGCATAGCATTGATTGAATAGCGGACTCCTGCCGAATGCCTTTCATTAAACTGATTGTTAATCCCAATATTCCCGTCATAAATATGCCGCTTATAATCCGTATCAAACGTATAATTTTGTCGCCACAACGTATCTAAGCATGTAATCTGCTCTAACGTACTTTCTTGATAAAAATTCCGCAATGTATAAGCGAATCCCCCAAATAGGTCTAATCCATTTTTGCTATATTTGAGATTAAATTGCTCCATGAGTCCGGACTTATGCGACTGTTCCACACGGGAACGTACATCCAGCCCCAACCCTTCACCAACCGGACGAGCCGTCCGAATTCGTATAACCGCTTTAACACTTGCATCATATTGGACTCCTGGATTATTCAACACTTCAACCCTAGCAATATTCTCCGATCCAAGCCTTTCCAGTTCTGACAAATCACGAACCAAGCGTCCATTCAAATAAATAGAAGGTGTACCTTTTCCAAACACGGAATAGGCACCATCTTTACCTTGTACACCGGGTATATGATTCAACACATCACTAGCTGTTCCTATTTTACTCAGCAAGGAATTTTGTACATTTGTAATTAACTTCCCATTTTTCAATTCATATACAGGACGATGAGCTATAACCACCGCTTCTCCCAACACCAATGATTGCTCTGGGATCACGATAACGCCTAGGGAACCAATCGTACAATTTCTAAAAACAGTTTGGAAACCAACAGATGATATCTTAAGTAAATAATTATCATCAGACGGAACCGGTATAAGAAAACCTCCATCCTTATCACTTACCCCTCCATCCACAAAAAAAGAATCTGTAGTCATAACAACCACATTCGCATAACTTAATGGGGCATTATTGTTATCTTTCAAAGTACCTGAGATTGCCTGAGCCCCTAAAGTGAACACAGTCATCCACCAACCTGCAAAAAATAGCAAAAACCATCTTTTTTCTTTCCCACCCATTTTCATATTGTATTATCTAATCATTATTATTAAATCTCTAAAGCGTTTCGCTTGCAATAAGAGACAGAGGAAGTAAATTTCTTGCCCTCAAAGACGGGCTTAAGTCTACAATTTTTCAATGCACATTGTTTTTTAAACTGACATTTTGGACAATCATCCAAATCATTCAGTCGAGTTATTCCTCTGAATCTATCCAATTTAGAAGATCTCCAAATATCATCTATACTTTCATGTAACAAATTTCCAATGACATATTCCTCATGATCAAAAGCATAAAAACATGGATATATATCAAGATTTTCATCCATAGCCAAAATACTATTCCCCGCTGAACAAGCGATAATATCACTCTTTTCTTTTTCTACCAAAGAAAGGTCGTCGGACAATTCAAGTCTACGACCATATTTCTTATGGGCTTCATTATACACTCTATATACTTCTTGACTCTCATCCTCACTCAAAAACAAATTTTTATTATCACCAGCTCTTCCTACGGGACGCAAACAATTCAAGAACAAGACCTCTGCTCTCAAGAAATCTAATGTAAAAGAAATCATATCCCGTATTTGATAAAAGTTTCTTTTATTAATAGAGCAAGTTATTCCAAATTTAACACCTGCATCTCTCAATCTCAATAGTTGCCGAGAAATTACATCAAAAGCTCCCTTTCCCCTAGTGAAATCATGAGTCTCACTATCCAATCCATCCAATGAAATCCCTAAATGGATATCACCCAACCGGAGGATTTCAATATCTCTATCCTTTATTAGCATACCATTAGTCAAAACAATTGTCTCAAAATGCCTTTTAGATAATTCAAGAAGAATCTGATCAAAATTAGGTACCGTGAAAGGTTCTCCTCCCGTTATTTTCAAAGTTTTCAAATTAATCCTATCAAATTCACTGAAAATGCGGGAAAATACATCTATACCATATTCTCGTATCCCAAATTTTGGAGAAGCTCCTTCAAAACAATGTTTGCAAGCTAAGTTGCAATGTTTAGTAATAACAAAATCTATTCGTCCTGGACTTATTTCTGTCAATGGTGACAAATTCTTCTTATCTTTATAAAAATCAGGTATACAAAATGATTCCTTTGTCGGAACTAATAAGTCTATGAACTCCGGATTTCTCAGAAAAACCAAAAAATCATCCATATTGATACCCATATTCTCGAATTTTTCTTTCACGTATCCCAAAGAAAGGGACGAATGTCTAAATAAATTTAGAATAAAGAATAGCTTGTATGAGAGTTCATAACGTTTTTGAATAGACTTATTATATAATGAATACTGATCATCAAGCCCTTTTCTTAGTACATAATTTTGATTTATAGTCAATTCATCTTTCATAATTTATTCTATATAAAATTCCATGGATTCAAAGCACGTTCCTCAACCCATGGAATTTAATTAATATTTACATGTATTATTTCCACATACGCCATAAAATGGATTACAAATTACGACTCCTTTTCGTCATCTTTTTTCCCATTACAACAGTTGCCGATGACAGACCCATCACCATCCTTCGCGACCTCAAACTCTGTTTTCAGAATTCTGGCCTTCCCGCCTTTAAGCAATTCTAAAGACTCATTGTCGATTGCTTCAAAAAGCTCTACAGTCATGTGTTTTGTTTCCATGTCTCTTCAAATTAGATTTTCGTCCTACTCATAAGCTTTTCGGAATTCGCTCCTATGTTATACAGATAGGTTCTGTTTCTATTTATAAATTACCGGTAAATCAAAAATCACCTAAATAATTTTGGCTCTTAATCGGATAGCCTATGTCATCAATAACATGATCTTCTATCCATATCCATTCTCCATCCACATTTACCCATTCCCCTCCACGAATCTGAGATAACTCAAATTCTGTAAGTTTTTTAAATTTCAAATTTTCCATATTCTCTGTTCTTTGTTCATAATGTAAAGGAAGAGGTTTTCAAACAAATCATTTATAACGAAAACATAATATTTATATCATTATTTTCAAACTCTTTGGTTATATTTGCGTAATCAAATCAATTATAAGATGAAAAAATTCTATTATATAACACTAATAGCCATGACTGCAATTACCTGTATACAAATAGGTTACACGAATAACCTATATAATAATTATAAGAAAAAAGAAATAATCATGATAAATAATCATTTACTGATCGCTATTGACGAGGAGCTTCATCTACGAAAATTAGTTCCTAAATCAACTGATAAACGTCTTATAACATATAAAAGATTAGAAGACATGACTCCCCAAGAAAGGGATAGCCTATTAAAGATAACCAAACCAGGGGATACGATCAATATAGATCAAGCCAGAACACAGAATATAGGCACAAGTGTTGGAGAAATGATAGGGCAGCTACGTCAAGATATGGCCTTTAGCGAAGGAAATCCTTTAAACTTAGATACCCTTAACCATATCTTCTCTGATTCTATCCCCCCAAATTTAGCCTATCGTATCGTACAATATGATAAGGATACGTTAGCCATCGATTCTGTCGGGTATAGCGGAAAGAAATCGTGGAATTATGTCTCAGAGCTATTTCCAATAGGAACCAAGGGACATGTATTCTTACAGGTTAAAGCGGCCATTCCCTGGTTTGAATTTGTCTGGCATCAATTATGGGATTTGATCACCTCTTTATGTATCATGTTGGTTACTTTCATATGTTTGGCCATCCAATTGATAGAGATTAAACGGCAGAATGAGCTATTACGTAAGCGAAAAGCTACAATAAACGGTACCATCCACGACTTAAAGTCCCCACTAAATAGCGTGGTCACGATGTTAAGCTGGTTCAAGGCCACCGAGAATGATCCGCAAAAGAGAAAAATGATAGAGACCGGGCTTTCCAGCATAAAGCATCTGGTATATACGATCGAATCGCTGCTGGTAATCGCCCGGAAAGACGAGCACCGGATCGTTCTCAATAAAACGAGGGTGGATGTCCCGAAGCTAGTGGAGAAAAACAAACAGGAATTGGCATTTCTCTATCCGGAGAAATACGAACATATCCATATCATAAATCAATTGCCGGAGGGCTTCACCGTACCGGCCGACAAGATGTACATAGACAACGTCATACGGAACCTGCTGGAGAACGCCTTGAAATACTCGGACGAGGAGGTGGAAGTGACGGTGACAATGGAGACAAAGGAGCAGATACTCGCCGTTTCCGTGAAAGACAATGGCTGGGGAATCGCTCCTCAACACCAGAAAAAGTTGTTCACCCAATTCTACCAAGTTCCTCGCGACGAGGATAAACTCCGAAGAGGATATGGAATCGGCTTGGCGCAAGCCAAATATATTATAGAGGAGCATCAAGGGGAGATAAAGGTAAGCAGCGAGGAAAATAAAGGTAGCCTATTCACCTTTACGGTCCCACTTCAATAAATCAAGAAAAACAATCGATCATGGGAAAAATAAAAGTCTTATTCATCGATGATGATATAGCATTGGGAAATGTCGTTACGGTAGCATTGGATAGTCTTGGCTATGAGACTTATTACCAGACATCCCTTGTAGCCATCCGATCTGTCATTAAAGAATTATGTCCGGATATCCTCATACTGGATGTAGAGATCGGGCAAAAGAATGGTATCGAAGCTACACCCGAATTGAGGCTTATCTTACCGGATATACCCATCCTTTTCGTATCGTCGCATACCGAAAGCTCTTTTGTGACGCAGGCATTGGATGCCGGAGGGATCGCATATCTGAAGAAACCTTTCGAGATTGATGAGTTAGTGGCTTATATCAAGAGACATACAAATACCTCATCGCATGCTTCCTTCCTACAGATAGGACAGCTCACTCTCTATACGCAAGACTATATCCTGATGAAAGGAGAACAAATCGTAAAGAGGCTCACCCTATCCGAGGGTAAATTATTGACACTCCTTGCCAATCATCCGGATGAAACCATCAGCCGACAAGAAATGGAACAGGAACTCTGGGAGGATGGCTATACGAACGAACAGAGCTTGAATAACTTTATAGCGAAACTCCGCAAGTACCTGTCCGAAGACGATACCCTGGAACTAACCACTATACCCAAGGTAGGCTACAGGCTGGCAACAAAACATAAGCCCGGGATTTGAGCATAAGTTCCATAATCCTCGCTAGCCACTCATCGGATAATCGGGAGAAAACGCATCATACATTTTGTATGATACATTTTGTATGATATTTTCGTTATCTTTGTAAGCAAACAAAAGCGTATAAGATATGGCAACTTCTAAAGTAAATCCATTTCCTACAACAGGTTATATGGGGAGAGAATATTTTTGCGACCGGGAAGAGGAACTTTCATCCTTGAGAAAATTCGTGGAAAACGGAATGATATCTATGCGAGTCAGTCCATAAAGGAATTTACGGAAAGTTTGTCACAAGCCATTTTGCAGCAAATCCCGGAACAGAAAAGTATCGGGAAACGCTTTCTGGATCTACTGAAAGGTTTCCATCCGATCCTTTCTTACGATGCGCTAACAGGACAACCGGAAATCAGTTTTGAGTTTACCGAACAAAAAGGCGCCGAGAAAACCTTGGCGGCCATTTTCCAGTTTCTGGAAACCCAAGATCGAAGAATATTGATCGCTATCGACGAGTTTCAACAAATAGCCAACTACCCGGAAACCAATACGGAAGCATTATTACGCTCCTATATCCAGCAACTGAAGAATGTACGGTTTATTTTCAGCGGCAGCAACAAGCATATGATGAACGAACTGTTCAACAGTGCCAAACGCCCGTTCTTCTCCAGTACGCAAATGATGCCGCTAGCCGCCATTCCCAATAACTTTTACGCTACTTTCATCAAGAATAAATTTACAGAGTCAAATCGTGAGATTAGTGACGAAGCCATTCATTTTCTTCTCACGTGGACACGCACTCATACTTATTATACCCAAACATTATGTAATCATTTATATGCGTCTTTCTTAAAACGCATCCAAGAAGAAGATGTAAGAAACATTTGTAGCGACCTCTTGTCTTCCCAACAAGTTACCTATATCCAATACAGACGATTGCTAAGCCCGGTACAATGGCAATTGCTGATAGCCATCGCGAAAGAAGAGCGAGTGTTCCAGCCCCAGTCTAAAGCCTTTCTCGCCAAATACAAGATCGGCACACCCGCTAATTCCAAGCGGGCGCTAGAGGCTTTGTTGGACAAAGAGATGATCTTCAAGGAAGAGGATTTGCGAAATAGCTGGTATCAAGTGTATGACGTATTCTTGTCCCGATGGCTGCAACTGACGTTTTAATCATAGATTAAGCTAAACAACCGTTCCGGAGCGAACACCTCATTCGCCACGTCTAGGATTTGCTCGGCGGTCAGTTTCTCGATCTGGGCAAAAACCTCGGGGAGAGTATCGTAACGGTTGTAATGGAGGTAGCTTTTTCCTAAGCCAAGGAAAAGGCCCTCCCGGTTATCGCCCGACACACCCAGTTGACCGATTACCTGCTTCTTGGCGGCGGCTAATTGAGTGGCGGACAGTTTTACGTCACGTAAACGGGCTAATTCCTTATGCACCAAACGCATCGCTTTCTCACGGTTCTTCGGGTCTGTCCCGAAATAGATACTGGCTAGTCCGGTATCGGTATAAGAGGTTATATTGGATTCTACGTTATAGACCAAGCCATGCTTTTCCCGCAAGGAGACATTCAAGCGGTTATTCATGCCCGGACCACCCAAAATATTATTCAACAAAAATAAAGGAATGCGCTTTTTATCGTGCATACTGAAAGCCCGGCCACCGATCAGTACATGGGCTTGATGGGTATCTTTATGGATCTGGCGTACGCAAGCCTCGATGGGGTCCGGAGCTTTCCGGATCCGTTCAGCCATAGGGAAAGAGATATCGCTTAAAGCGGATTCCGCTGATTTCAAGATCTTCTTGAAGTCTTTTCGTCCCATCGAGAAGAACACCATATTCTCCGGGGCGTAGAAACGACGCATGAAAGAACGACCGGACTCGGAGTCAAAGCGAAGAAGAGATTCCTCATCCCCTAAGATATTATGCCCGAGGGCATGACCCTTATAAAGCAAGTTCTCAAACTCGTCGAATATAAGTTCCGAAGGACTATCCTCATACGAATTGATCTCATCCAAGATGACATCTACCTCCTTCTCGATCTCCTGTTTGGGGAATTGGGAATGGAAAACCAGATCGGTCAATAGCTCAAACGCCCGGCCGAAATCCTCCTCCATAAAAATGGAATAAACAAAGGTCTCTTCCTTCGTAGTATAGGCATTCAACTCCCCTCCTACGTTCTCCATACGGTTCAGGATATGCCACGCTTTCCGTTTCTCCGTACCTTTGAAGATCATGTGTTCAACGAAATGCGCCAAGCCAAACTCATCCTCGTTCTCATCCCGTGTACCGGCGTTCACGGCGAAACCGCAGTAAGAGACCGGGGAATTAACCGGGAGATGTACCATGCGAAGTCCATTCGGCAATGTATGAGCGATATAATCCATTTTCCTTCTTGTTTGTATCAGCCCGCAAAGGTACGAAAGACTTTCCGGAAAAACATGTACGTCTTTTTCAAAAAACATGTACGTGTTTCCGGAAAAAGACGTACGTGTTTTTTTCGATCTATTTGCCTCCTTGGAAAAAATACCTACATTTGTGTAAATTAAACAGATAAGGCTATGGGAAATATCGTCAGAAAATTACCGATAGGCATACAGAGTTTTGACAAACTACGTACAGAGAACTATTTGTATGTTGACAAGACCGAGTTCATTTATCAAATGGCATACCAAGGTGTCCCTTATTTCCTGAGCCGCCCCCGGCGATTCGGCAAGAGCCTGCTGCTTTCTACCTTCAAGGCTTACTTCGAGGGAAAGAAAGAGTTGTTCAAGGGATTGGCCATAGAGAAACTGGAGACCGAGTGGAAAGAGCATCCGGTGCTTCATTTCAGCCTCAACGCCGAGTTGTACGATAGCCGCAAGGCATTGGAGAATATGCTGGAACGCCAGTTGAGGGAATGGGAAAAAATATATGATACCGGAGGAGAGGGTATCACCTATTCCGGACGGTTCATGACCATCATACGAAGGGCGGCGGAGATAACCGGAAGGAAGGTGGTCGTACTGATCGACGAGTACGATAAGCCATTACTTAGGAACCTGCACAACGAAGAGCTACAGAACGAGTTCCGGGAATTATTGACCGCCTTCTATACGGTCTTGAAAGATGCCGATCCTTGGCTGCGCTTCGTATTCATAACCGGTGTCACCAAGTTCGCGCAAGTCGGCATTTTCAGCAACCTGAATCATTTGAACGACATCAGCCTAGCCCCGCAATACGCGGCCCTTTGTGGCATGACATTGCCCGAGATCGAGGCAACTTTCCAGCCGGAGCTTCATGCCTTGGCCGAGGCGAATAAGCTTTCATACGAAGGTACCATCGAGAAAATTACACGCCGGTACGACGGCTACCATTTTGATTTCCGCAGCGGTATCGCCCTTTATAACCCGTTTAGCGTATTGAACGTGTTGAGTAAACAGGTCTTTTACGACTATTGGTTTGCTTCCGGTACCCCGACATTCTTGGCGGAGATGTTACGGAAAACGAATTACGATATACGGGAGCTGGACGGGATAGAGGTATCCGAGGTATCCCTTTCGGACGATCGGGCGAACATCAATAATCCCGTGCCCATGATTTATCAAAGCGGATATTTGACAATCAAAAGCTACGATGAACGTTTCCGGTTATATACGTTAGGATACCCGAATGAGGAAGTTAAATATGGATTTTTGAATTTTGTCGCCTCCATGTATGCGCATTTACCGGAAACCGAGACTCCTTTTTATATCGGGAAGTTCATCCAAGAGCTGGAGAACGGAAACGCCGAGGCTTTCCTCACCCGCCTAAAGGCTTTCTTCGCCGATATCCCTTACGAGTTGAACGACCGGACCGAGCGTCATTACCAAGTGGTCTTCTACATCGTATTCAAGCTACTAGGACAATTCACCGAGGCCGAAGTACGTTCGGCCCAAGGACGTGCCGATGCCATTGTAAAAACTCCTCGCTACATCTACGTATTCGAGTTCAAGCTGAAAGGTACGGCCGAGGAGGCGATTCGGCAAATCGACGATCGAGGCTATCTGATTCCTTATACGGCCGACGAACGGGAAGTAGTCAAAGTGGGGGTCGCTTTCGACGCAGCCACTCGCAACTTAGGTGAATGGCTGATTGAAAAAACATTGTAATTCTATGAGAAACATGAAAATAATAATCTGTTTACTAACAATCACTTCCTTGGTTCTTACTGCTTGTGGAGGAGGAAGTAATGATATAGAGAAAGCGAAAAGCGTAGCGACCACGGAACATTTAAAGCGATACACCGAGGCCATCTCGCATGACTCCTGCCAAGGCCGTAAACCATTCTCGGAAGGGGCCGACCGTGCGGTGAACTATATCGCTCACCAAATGAAAGAGGTTGGGCTGAAACCCATCAACGGCGATTCTTATTTCCAACAGGTTAATATCATATCCTCACGCACACGATGTCCGGATCCGATGGTCCTAAAGACCCCGAAAGGGAAAATCCCCTTAGATTGGTTGGAAGGTTATACTGCTTTCTCCGCACGGATCGAGCCTGAGATCGATATCGATAACGCCGAGCTGGTATTCGCCGGCTATGGGATCGTAGCCCCCGAGTATGGGAAAAATGATTTCGAGGGAATCGAGAACCCGCGGGATAAAGTAGCGGTCGTTATCGTAAATGACCCGGGACTCGGAAGCGACAACACGGATTATTTTAACGGTGATATCATGACCTATTACGGCCGTTGGATGTATAAATTCGAGGAGGGCGCCCGACAGGGATTAAAAGGAGTCTTGATCATCCATGAAGACCGGGGAGCGGGCTACCCTTGGTCGGTCGTACGAGCTTCCGCCCAATCTAAAATGTATGTGGACAGCGATAGCGATGCTTATCATTGCCCGCTAAACGGCTGGATCCAATTCAATGCCGCCAAGCAATTGCTAGCCGATAATGGCTACGACTTTGACCAACTAATCGAGCAATCTAAATCGCCGGACTTCAAGCCCATCTCCTTGAAATCTACGGTAACCGTCTCGATGAGGAACACCTTCGACCGCCAGCAAAGCCCCAATGTAATCGGTTATATTCCCGGTAGCGGGAACACGGATGAGAGTGTTATTTACCTAGGCCATTGGGACCATCTAGGCTATGGAGCACCGATCAACGGCGACAGTATCATCAACGGCGCTACCGATAACGCCGTAGCCATCGCATGGATGCTCGAGATGGCACGTTGTTTCAATGCCTTGAAAGAGAAACCCCGCCGGAATATCGTCTTCCTCTCCCCTACTTGCGAGGAGACCGGATTCCTCGGTACGAAATACTATGTGGAGCACCCGTTGTTCCCGATCGATAAGATAGCCGCCGTAATCAATCTGGATGTCTTCCCGCTATGGGGCGAGAACAACGATGTCACGATCACCGGATACGGCAACTCCGAGCTGGATGATACCCTAGCCGAGCTAGCGAAGAAATACAACCGTTACATCATGCCCGACCCCGACGCTTACAACGGGATGTTCTATCGCTCCGACCATTTCCCTTTCGTACAAAAAGGCATCCCGGCCATGTTCGCCAAAGGCTGGAACGACAACCGCAAACAGGGTAAGGAGTGGGCCAAAGAGCATATCGCACGCTATTGGGCGGAAACTTACCACAAACCGACCGACCAGACCCATCCCGACACGGATGATTACAGTGGTCTGTTACAAGAAGTACAATTATTCTTCGACCTCGGTTATAAACTGGCGCAAGATACCGGATACCCGAAATGGAAGCCGAAGTCCGAATTCGCAAACGTCTTAAAAAGATAAATTGTCTGAAATAGATGATGCCAATATCAGTAAATATAAATACTTTCGCGATCGTTATTCAGGCAGGAATGCCGTAAAACAATCAATCAACAATATGGTAAACGAAAATATCACCTCTTTATTGGAGCAGGAAGCGGAAGCGGTTCGCAACATACCCGTTACGCCCGGATATGAGGAAGCGGTATCGCTTATAGTGAAACATGTACACGACCTAGGTGGAAAACTGATCATGAGTGGAATGGGTAAAGCCGGGCAAATCGCCTTGAATATCGCTACCACCTTTAGCTCGACCGGTACACCTGCTTTTTTCTTACATCCCAGCGAGGCACAACACGGAGATCTGGGAATCGTATGCAAGAACGATATCATGTTATTGATCTCCAACTCAGGAAAGACACGTGAACTGGTGGAATTGGTAGATCTCACGAGGGGTTTGGTGCCAGACATGAAATTTATCGTTATCACCAGTAACCCGGATAGTCCTCTAGCCGCCGAGGCGAACGTATGCCTGTTGACCGGCGCTCCCAAGGAAGTTTGCCCGTTAGGCCTTACGCCGACTACCTCCACGACCGTCATGACGGTAATAGGCGATATCCTCGTGGTCGGAACCATGAAGCGTATCCATTTCACCAACAAGGATTACGCCAAGCGCCATCACGGGGGCTACTTAGGCTCCAAGAGCCGTGAGCTAAGCAAGAACGAATAACAAACCAGTATATAGATCATGAGAAAAGTCTTTGGTATAGGAGAAACCATCCTCGATATCATTTTTAGGAACGACCAGCCACAGAAGGCCGTTCCCGGTGGTTCCGTTTTCAACGGATTGATATCATTAGGTCGATTGAATGTCCCCGTATCCTTTATCAGCGAGCTGGGCAACGACCGGGTTGGCGACATGATTCGGGATTTCATGGAAGATAACCACATCACGACCGAGTTCGTAGACCGTTTCCCCGATGGGAAAAGTCCTATATCACTCGCTTTTCTGGACGACGATAAGAACGCTAATTATATCTTCTACAAGGATTACCCGGCGCAACGGCTGGAGGTGCCCCTGCCTAAGATCGAGAAAGACGATATTTTCGTGTTTGGCTCTTATTATTCCCTGAACCCGGTCTTGCGGACTCGTATGGTAGAATTTCTGCAATACGCCCAAGAACGGAAAGCGATCATCTATTACGATCCCAATTTTCGCAAGGCACACGCTCATGAGGCGATCCGCCTCATGCCTACCGTACTGGAAAATCTGGAATTCGCCGACATCGTCCGGGGCTCGGACGAGGACTTCCAGAACCTTTATGGCAAGAGCGACGCACAGGAGGTTTACAAAGAGCATATTCAGTTTTATTGTGATCGTTTCTTAACAACTCACGGGGCAAACGGAGTCAATCTCCACACCCGTAATTTCACACGACATTTCGATTCCCCGCAAATCCAGCCGCTTAGTACCATCGGCGCCGGCGACAATTTTAACGCGGGTATTATCTACGGACTTCTAAAGTATGACGTACGCCATGCCGACCTTCCCTCTCTGGATCAGGATACTTGGGGAAAAATCATCCGCTGCGGAATGGACCTCGCCTCCGAGGTTTGCCAAAGCTATGATAATTATATATCCAAGGAGTTCGCGGCGAAGTATGTTAGTCAGTCTTAAATATCATTAATGAAGAAGCGGGAAAAACTTGTTTTACTATCTTTGTAAGGAAAGCTTATTATAATAGAAGACAATGTTAGGAAAGATTCTCTCTCTATTCGCCAGTGTGATCCTGTTAGTGGGTTGTTCCTCTAACGCGCCCGACATACGAGCTATTTGCCTACGTGATGACATCGGAAATTACGTGATAAAATGGGAAACCGATCCGGTAATGGAGGGGATTGTCAAGATGACCGTGTCCGACAACCCGGATCTTTTCACCAACGAGTCCCCGATCATTTACGCCAACATCAAGGATGGCGTGGCTACTTACATCACGAACGATAATATATCACGTAAGTATTTCCGCCTTTCTTTTAATGATAAATACGCACGGATCATCGGGGCACGCTCGGCGGTTATGGATAGTGTACAGAATTTCCGGGATCTAGGCGGTTATACCTCTACAAACGGGAAGACGGTGAAATGGGGCAAGGTATTTCGCTCCGGCGAGTTAAGCAGCTTGAGCGAATGGGACTCCATCCGATTGGATAATCTAGGGATCAAGACCATCATCGACCTCCGTACGAACCAAGAAACCCTCACCGCCCCTATCAAATATACGAAAGCAAATATCCTGCAAATCCCTATCTCGGTCGGCAAGATCGCCGATGCCCCCCAACGTGTTATCGAGGGACGAATGCGGAAAGGAGACGCCGGGGTATATATGGAAGACGAGTACCTGCAATTCGTGACAGATAACACCGATCAGTTCGCCAAGGTACTGGAACAGTTCCAGAACGAGGATAATTACCCCATTCTCATCAGTTGTTCCTACGGAAAGGATCGTACCGGGTTTCTCACCGCCATGTTACTCGCCGCCTTGGATATTCCCCGAGATGCCATCATGGAAGACTACTTGACATCCAATCAATATATCGATACGAGTCATTTAGCTGATATCGTGAAACATCTCTCCACAGACGCCCAAGAAAGCATTACGGTATTCCTTACGGCCAACGAGGGGCTCATGGACCTAGCTTTCCATAAAATCAAGAAAGAGTACGGTTCCACCGAGAAATATTTGTCGAAAGGATTACGTCTTACTGATAAGAAACGTGAAAGACTAAAAGATATATTACTTTATTGATATGAATCCGAATTATTTACGTACCTTTGCGGCCACTGAATATTATCATATATACACAATCGCATTTTGAAAACATTTGAAGAATTAGGAGTTGCCGCACCGATATTAAAGGCAATTCAAGAGATGGGCTATGAATCGCCCATGCCCGTACAGGAAGAAGTGATTCCTTTCTTACTGGGAGAAGATAACGACGTAATCGCATTGGCACAAACAGGAACCGGTAAGACAGCCGCTTACGGCCTGCCGATCCTGCAAAAGATCAATGTCTCTCAATATCAACCTCAAGCGCTTATCCTTTGTCCGACACGCGAGCTTTGCCTACAGATAGCGGACGATTTGAACGATTATTCTAAATACATCGATAACCTGAAGGTTCTCCCTGTATACGGAGGTTCCAGTATAGAGAGCCAGATCAAGGCACTGAAGAGAGGCGTACACGTGGTAGTGGCTACCCCGGGACGTTTGATCGACTTGATGAACCGCAAGACGGTTGATTTAAGCAACGTAAAGAACGTCATCCTCGACGAGGCGGACGAGATGTTGAACATGGGTTTCACCGACAGTATCAACGAGATCTTGGCGGCTATACCGGAAAACCGAAATATGCTGCTCTTCTCCGCTACCATGCCGAAAGAGATCGCTTCTATCACCAAGAAATACATGAAGGACCCGAAAGAGATCGTCATTGGCAGGAAGAACGAGGGAAACAAAAATATCCGCGATATCTATTACATGGTTCGTGCGCAGGATAAATATCTCGCGTTGAAACGTCTAGCCGATTATTACCCGAACATCTACGGTATCATCTTCTGCCGTACCCGTAAGGAGACACAGGAGATCGCCGATAAATTGATTCAAGACGGTTATAACGCCGACTCCTTGCACGGCGAGCTGAGCCAAGCGCAACGTGACTACGTGATGCAGAAGTTCCGTATCAAGAATATCCAGTTATTGGTCGCTACGGACGTAGCCGCACGTGGTTTGGACGTGGATGACTTAACCCATGTAATCAATTACGGTCTGCCGGATGAGGTAGAATCTTATACCCACCGCCGCGGACGTACGGGCCGTGCGGGAAAAACGGGTATCGCTATCTCTATCTGCCACGTAAGGGAAAAAGGCAAGATTCGCGAGATCGAACGGATCATCAACAAGAAATTCGACAGGGGCGAGATGCCTACCGGTGAGCAAATCTGTGAGAAGCAATTGTTCAACTTGGTAGACCAAATCGAGAAAGTGAAAGTGAACGAGGAGGAAATCGCCAGTTTGATGCCTTCTATCTACCGTAAATTGGAATGGCTGGATAAGGAAGATATCATCAAACGTGTCGTATCCTTGGAGTTCAACCGGATGATCGACTATTATAAAGATAACGATGATATCGAGGTTGTAGACGAGAACGCTCCCCGAGAGAGAGGTAAACGGGGTGGCAGAGGCGAAGCGGAAGAAGGTTACACCCGTTTCTTTATCAACTTCGGAAAGACAGACGAGCTTACGCCTCCTCAACTTATCGAGTTAGTCAACAAGTGCGTACCAGGCAAGGTTCGTATCGGTCGTATCGACTTACGTGATAATTTCTCATTCTTTGAGGTAGAAGAGGGAGAAGCCAACCGTGTCATGGACTCGATGAACGGCTTCGAGGTAGACGGACGACGTATCTCCGTAGAACCGGCGCAAGCGAAAGGCGAGGGAGGAAAAGGTGGACGTAGTCCTCGTGGAGGCAGTCGTGGAGGCAATGGCTTCCGAGACAGACGGGATAGCGGTAGAGGAGGCAGAGACAGCCGCCGGGAAAGTGACCGTGGAGACCGTGGCGGCAGACGTTCCAGCCGTAGTGACGACAAACCGAAGCGCAAATTCTATGAGGACACTCCTCGTAGCAGGAAGAAACGCAAGTAACATACAACTTATACATAATTTATCAAAGAAGCGTGGTTCGTTTATTACGGATCACGCTTCTTTTATTGTATATTTACAGCCGGAAAATCACAGTCAATCACAAATTCAAAGATAAGTCACATGAAGACACTGCTTAAACATCTTTCCTGCTTTTGCCTCTTCTTTATATTCGGAGCAAACTATGCCATAGCGCAAAACTACCAACATGATTTTGACCAAGTCGTAAAGAAGGTAGATGACCTCCTATGGTACGAGAAAGTGGGCGACATCGCCCATATCGACAAAGTCTACCTTTGCGGCCCCGCCCGCTGGAAAGAGGCGAATCCTACCGGGATGAGCGCCGGAAACGAACTGAAGTTCTGGACTTATATCTTCATCCCTAAAAGTGTGGATCCCGACAAGAAATATCCTTTGATCGTTCTCCCGCATAGTGGCGTACACGCAGATTTCAACACGTATTACGCCCATATCGTCCGGGAACTGATCGCCCAGGAATACATCGTGGTCTCCGCTGAATACCGGGGTAGCACGGGGTATGGCAAGGCTACTTACGATAATATCGATTACGGAGGATTGGAAAACGAGGATGTCTACGTCAGCCGTAATTATATGGTAGAGAATTTCGATATCGTAGATGCCAATCGTATCGGCATCATGGGATGGAGCCACGGCGGGATGATCACGCTAATGAACCTCATGACCTATCCGGGCAAATATAAGTGCGGTTTCGCCGGAGTACCGGTAAGCGACGTGATCATGCGCATGGGATATTCCACCGATGATTATCGGAAAATCTTCTCCGACGAGGGCCATATTGGGAAGACTCCCCGGGAGGATATGGCGGAATACAAACGCCGCTCACCGGTCTGGCACGCGGAAAAACTACAAGATCCCCTGCTCATCCATACCAATACTAGCGACGATGACGTGAACGTAGTGGAAGTAGAGCATATGATACGCGCTCTCAAGGCCGAAGGAAAGAAGTTCGACTACAAAATATTCGACCGTGCTCCCGGTGCCCATAGCTTCGACCGGACCGACACGAAACAAGCTTCCGAGATACGACTCGGCATCTACCAGTTCCTCGCCAAGCATCTAAAACCCAATAAGCCATTCAAATCCGTAAAAGACGTACGAAAAGCGGCCTACAAATTTAATTGATACAAACATCTAAATAACACAAGAAAGATGAAGAAACTTTTTACCTATGTTCTTATGCTTTGCGCCAGCCTATCCGTTTCGGTAGCGCAACAAATCCAGTATCCGGAGCCGATCTTGAACCCGGAGAGTTGTACGAGTATCATGGTCGGCAAAAAAGCCTCGGCGGATGGCTCCGTGATGACTAGCCACACCTGCGATAGCAATTACCGCACTTGGATGGATATCGTACCTTCCGCCTCGTACGATCACGATACGACAACCACGGTCTATACCGGACGTATGCATACCGAATATGCCGAGGGAACCCGGGGGATGATTGCGAAAGGAACACTGCCCGAAGCGCGGTCTACGTATCAATTCCTCAACACGGCCTATCCTTGCCTGAACGAGAAGCAACTAGGCATCGGGGAAACAACAATCACCGGCCGGAAAGCCCTTGTCAACAAGAAAGGTATGTTCATGATCGAGGAACTTCAGCGAATCGTCTTACAACGTTGCACGACCGCCCGTGATGCCATCCGTGTGATGGGCGAGTTGATCGAGAAATACGGATATGGCGACTGGGGCGAGTGCCTTACGATAGCGGATCCAAAAGAGGTATGGCATTTCGAGGTCTTCGGCGAGGGTCCGGATAAGATCGGTGGCGTATGGGCGGCGATCCGTATCCCCGACGATCATGTAGGCGTATCGGCGAATATCCCGCGTATCTCTAAGGTCGATCCGAAAGATACGGACAATTGCATGGCTTCCGCCAACGTATTCGAGGTAGCCAAGCGCATGGGCTTCTGGGACGGAAAGAAACCGTTCCGCTTCTGGGAAGCATATGGAGGCGGAAATTATTCCGGTGAGATGAAATCCTTCAGTATCCGTGAGTTCTTTATATTGAATAAATTAGCGCCTTCCTTACGTTTATCGTATGACGCGGAAGAACTTCCCATCAGCGTAAAGCCGGACCGGCAAGTATCCGTAACGGATGTGATGGCTCTCCTCTCCGAAACGTACGAGGGTACGGAATACGATATGACCCAGAACTTGAAAGTAGCCGTAAAGAAAAAAGATAGTAACGAGACCGATACGGTTATCAGTCCGGTAGCCAATCCTTGGATGACTCGGGATATGGTGAACATGTTGAATGGGTTAAAACCGGACGCCGTAAAAAGCTACCGTTTGGTTGCCGTACCACAATGCTCCTACTCTACCGTGATCCAGTTACGTGACTGGTTACCCAATGCAGTAGGCGGCGTGGTTTGGATGGCCTATGATAATCCCGGACAAAGCCCCCGCATCCCCATCTTCTGTGGGACGAAAGATCTCCCGGCTTGCTTCAAGGTTTGCGGACAGCACCGTTACCGGGAAGATGCCGCCGTATGGGCTTTCCGTCGTGCCAATAAACTCGCTACCGTACGTTGGGGAGCGACTAAAGATCGTATGAAAGCATCTATCGCCCATTTTACGGAGAAAGGGCAGACAGAACTTCCTTTCGTAGAGAGCCGTTACAAAGAGATTCTTACCCAACAAGGTGAGGAGGCCGCAAAAGAATACCTAACCGGATATACCGCCGATTTCGCCGGAGCCACGATGCTACGCTGGAGAGAAATGGGAGACTCATTCTGGACCCAATTCGAAAGAGGCTTCTAATCACCACATCCGATAGTAGAGACGAGGCACACCCCGTCTCTACAATAATAATATAAACTTAAATTCATATACAATGAGAACATTCATTCTATCATGCGCCTTAGCGTTAGGTTCCTTGAGCACATTCGCTCAAGGCTACCAATTTACGGATGTAGTAAAGGTACCCGCCACGCCAGTCAAGAATCAAGCATCCACGGGAACCTGCTGGTGCTTCGCCACGACCTCTTTCATGGAGTCGGAATTACTCCGTATGGGAAAAGGGACGTACGATCTCTCTGAGATGTTTATCGTCCGCCAGAAATACATGAACCAGTTGCAGGATAATTATGTCCGCCAAGGCAGAGGTAATATCGGTCAAGGAAGTCTTTCCCACACCTTCATGAACGCTTTCAACCAAGTAGGTATCGTTCCGGAAGAGGTGTACTCGGGTATCAACTACGATTCCGACCGGCACAATCATGCCGAGATGGTAAAATACATCAAGGCGATCGCAACGACAGCCGTGGACATGAAGAAACGTAGCCCGGAATATTACAAACTAATCGATAACCTATTCGATACCTACCTAGGCAAGCTTCCGGAGAAATTCACTTATCAAGGCAAGGAATATACCCCGAAGACATTCGCCGCCTCCCTAGGGTTGAATATGGACGATTATATCGAGCTGACAAGCTTCACGCATCATCCGTATTACCAGAAATTCGAGGTAGAGGTTCCCGATAACTGGGAACATGCGCAAATGTATAACCTCCCGTTGGATGAGATGATGCAAGTCGCGGATTATGCTTTAAATAATGGTTACACGGTATGTTGGGATGGCGACGTGAGCGAGAAAGGCTTCTCTTTCAAGAATGGCGTGGCGATCAACCCGGAGGTAAAGAAGGTGGAAGATTACTCGACTACCGACCGTGCTCGCTTTGAGAAAATGGACGAGAAGGAACGTCTGGAGGAAGTCTACAAATTCGAGAAACCTTTCCCGGAAGTAAACGTCACCCCGCAGGTCCGTCAAGAAGGCTTCGAGGCGTTCGTCACGACCGATGACCATTTGATGCACCTTACCGGCATCGCCAAAGATCAAAACGGCACGAAATATTATATCACGAAGAACTCTTGGGGAACCGAGCGTAATACTTTCGGCGGATACTTGAACATGTCCGATAGTTTTGTCCGTGCCAAGACGATCTATATCATGGTACATAAGGATGCGATACCAAAGGCAATCAAGTCTAAATTAGGCATTTAGAACTTCCCTATCGTATAGGATATTACAATGCCCATCGTAAGGTTGTTAGAATAGGCATTCAAAGCACCTTACAATGGGCATTATTAGCTCCTTAGAATGGGCATCCGCGAAAATCATGGATGCCCATCTCTTTTTTCTCTCATCGAACGAGCCTCAACTCTTCAATCAACCTTGGGCATTTACCCCATTTATCGATCATGAAAAGGACATAGCGGATATCTACGCCGATGCAACGTTGCAAATCCGGTTCAAAAGCGATATCACCACTCATCGCCTCCCAGTTACCGTCGAAAGCAAGTCCGATCAAACGGGCGTTTTTATCGAATACCGGGCTACCGGAATTACCACCAGTGATATCATTGTTCGAGAGGAAGCACAGCTGCAATTCCCCTTTTTCATTCGCATAAGGTCCGAAATCACAGCTACGAACCAGATCCAGTATCTCCGGTTGTACCCAGAACTCATCGCTCGTCGGGTCCTCTTTCTCTAGGATACCTTTATCCGTTGAGTAATAATTGTACCATGCGGCATCATAAGGACGATACCCTCCGATAGAACCATAGCTTAAACGCATCGTGAAATTAGCGTCGGAAGACAAAGCTTTCTCCGGATACATCTCCTTCAAGCCCGCGAAATACAAACGTTCTCCCTTAGCGATATCATACTCCGCATCGCCCATCAACTGCTGTAACTGGAAGATAGACACCAATACGGACAAGCTCAGTTCCGCCGCCGGATCTTTTCTCAATTTCTCATATTGCTTCGGATTTCTCAACATCTCGGCGATCTTGTCGTACGACAATAAGGAAGTCTTCTTAAATACATCCGCCGCATATTTCTCATAATTTCCTTTATACTTCTTATCAACGCTCGTATAAATATCCGGCAAGAACTCCGGAGATACACGTTCTTTCGCGATCTTCATCATCGCGGCCAGTACCTTCTGATCCAAAGACGGCTCGTAATCCTTGAAGAACGGTTGGATACGATCCTCTAAAAAGACAGTAATCTCTTCCGGGGTAGCTCCTTCAATATCCACCGATTGCACCATACGGGCCAAACGAATAATCTCCGCTCCACTAGAAAACGCCTCATTCAAATAGGTCAAAGCCTCTCTATATTTATTGGTCGAGGTATATCCTTTTTCCAGCAAATTCAAGACCTCGCCATATTTAGCGCCCCGGGCCTGATCTTTCGCTACCCAATCAGCGAAGGCCGTCTCCTCCGCACGTTTACGTTCGATCACGTTTAGATTCGCCAATCCTTTATTCATACCGATCGAGTTCTTCCAATAATTGGAGCTTCCCGCATACTTAGAAGCATATTTGATACGTACAGCGTCGCTAGCCAACATCGCCTCTTTCCAGATGCCCTGCTTGATGCCACGCACCTCGATACGAGGCTTATTACTATTCTCGATACGCTGTTGCACGCCCCAAGAGCACAAATAACGATCCGTGCTTCCCGGAAAACCGATTGTCATGGCATAATCTTTATCTTGATAGCCTTGCATAGACACCTCCGCTACATATCTCGGGGTATAAGGCTTATTATCCGCGTTGTATTCCGCCGGTTTATTATCTGCGTTGGCGTACACACGGAATACGGAAAAATCACCGGTATGCCGAGGCCACATCCAGTTATCCGTATCGCCACCGAACTTACCGATAGAGCTAGGCGGAGCGAAAACCATACGCACGTCACGATAAACATCGTACACCACCAAGAAATATTTATTATTGCTATAGAAAGGGACAACATCAGCCGCTAGGAACTCATTATTTCCCACGGAATCACAAATCACACGACCGATAGAATCAGCCGCCGACAAACGCTGGAACTCATCCTCGATACCGGAGATCTGGCTGTTGATACGATCGCTCACGTCTACGGTCTCTTTCAGGTAACGTACCGTCAAGCCTGGAACCGGAAGTTCTTCCTGTTTACTTTGAGAGACAAAACCATCTTTCAGATAGTCGTGCTCCACACTACTCAACTGCTGGATGGCTCCGAAACCACAATGGTGATTCGTGAAGATCAATCCCTCGTTAGAGACCGTAATACCGGTACATCCCCCACCGAAGATTACCACGGCGTTCGCCACGCAAGGATCCGTCTCACTATACAACTGATCATAGGATGGGGTAAAACCCAACTCAGCCATTCTCGCCAAATTCTGCTTATTTAATTCCTTCAGCACCCACATGCCCTCATCGGCATATAACTGGCCGGAAGCGGCTAAAAGCAACAAAGCCGCCCACACTCTTTTCATCAACTTCATTCTTCTCTTATTAGTCTAAATTATTCGATTAGTAACTTAATGTTTTTTACCTCGACACGGGCCGACAACCATTCTGTAATCTTTTTACGCTCAACCTCTTTCACCTTCGTCTTACTCTTCAGATAAACCAGCATGACCGTATCCGGTTTCGCCGTCTCCGTATTCACGATATAGGTATGCGAGCAAGAAGCCTCTACCACAAAGGGGAACAACACTTTCATTTCCGGGATCAACTCGGATGTCAGACGCCCATAACTCTGATATTTGTCAACCTGCCGTTTTAAAGAATCGATCTGGATGGTTTGCACACGCAGCACCTCTTCGCTATTCTTATACAAATCCTGCATCAACAGGCTCTTCAGCTCGTTGATATCCGTCGCTTCCTGGCCAAAGCCCTGCTGTACGATCAAATGGACATTTTTCAATCCGTATTTTGGCATCTTGGCTTTTGCGTTCGCGATCATCTCGTCTGGTACGGTTTGTCCGATCAACACCACTTTTACCTCTTTCTTCTCGCTTGTATCCGTAATCACCTTACTCAATATTTGCGTATTCGGGAAACTCAGTTCTTCGGTGACAAACGTTCGTACCCTCTCATTAAAATAACTGCTACGGATTAAGTTATAACTCAAGAAAAGACTGGGTACGATCGTAAAGAATACGATAATACCGACATAGCGGGTCACGATCTTTTCCCGTTGTTTATCCAAGAATACTTTCTTCGGATACTTCAATAAACGTACCACCACATAAGTAGCCAAGCTAATAAATACCGTATTGATAAAATACAGATAGAAAGCGCCGAAAAAGTAATATAAATTACCACTCGCCAAACCGAATCCAGCCGTACAAAGCGGAGGCATCAACGCCGTGGCGATAGCCACACCCGGGATCACGTTTCCCTTGCTTTTCGTAGAGCTAGCGACAATTCCCGCCAGACCGCCAAAGAAAGCGATCAACACGTCGTATACCGTGGGCTGCGTACGGGCAAGCAACTCGCTTTGGGCCTCACTGATCGGTGATATAAGAAAATACAAGGTAGACGTTATTACGCTGAAGACCGTAGCCGTGGCAAAATTACGGAACGACCGCTTGATCAAGTCGAAATCGGAGATACCCAATCCCAAGCCGAATCCCATGATCGGTCCCATCAGCGGCGAGATCAACATCGCGCCAATAATCACGGCCGTAGAGTTGGTATTTAACCCAAGAGAAGCGACAAACGTAGCGAAAATAAGTACCCATAAGTTCGTCCCCTTAAACTCTATCCCCTTTTTAATGGATTCTATCGTCTCCAGCTCATCTTCCTTTTCCTGCCGGACATCAAAATTACGGACGAAAAAATCCATAATCTGTTTATGTAGCAATCCTTTTTCCATGCGGTATTAATCTTGTCCCATATTTATGCAAAGATATTCCAATTGTTTGTTTTTCTAACTATTTAATAGCTTTTTTATGGTGAGATTACGTATATTTGCATTTACAATACAACAACAAGAGATACTATTTGTATGAAACGATATCTAATGCTTTTATGCTTATTGTTTACGTCCTTTGTCGTTTCATCTCAAACGACAACGCCAGACTCGCTTAAAAGCGCCTTGCAAAAAGCAACCTCCGAACGCTCTAGACTGGAAATCCTTACCAATTTAATGGATATCTCACGAAACGATGACATATTAGTAAACGCTAAACAACTCTATCAGGAGGCCTTAAAAGCGAATGACAATTACTATAAGGAAGCGGCGTTGACCGAGATTCTCCGATGTTATATCAACACGGACCAAACCGATAGCGCTAATACCTACATCGCCAAGGCCGAGCAGGAGCTAAAAGGAGAAGCCAGAGCCAGCCTCGTGTCGTTCATGAAAATGATACAAGATACGCGCGTCATATTCTACACATCCGGTGAACCGAGAAAGAAAGTCCTCATGAATTGCCTATTCAAGCTGGAAGAACCTGATAAATTGTCTCCCTACGAGAAAATAGCCTGCAATTATATACTTGGTATGGCTGTCAGCAACAGCATTATGGAAGAAAATATGCTTAAGGAGGACTTTAAGCAAGGAAGAGAATATTTCGACAATGTTCTGGCCGAGGCGGAAAAACTGCCCCTACGATATGCGTACAATTTCTTGCCTAACACCTATTTCATGCTATGCGCTTATGCGAGTAACCCTCAAGAACGAGGACAATATGCTACCCGTTACCTAAATACGATCTTAGGTTACTCTAACATCCCGGAGATGAGGAAACGTCCTTACGCAGTCAACAAACGTCAATTATTAAGCGCTTATTCAAACCTTGCCATTAGCGCCGAGGCTATTGGAAAGGATTTGGCGACCTCTTATTACCGTAAGTTCATGAATCTGCTGAAGGCTTATCCGGAATCAGCTAGCGCCGCCCCGGAGTATGAGCTCTACTACACCTCATCGAATTATTACCTAGGTATTAAGGACTATAAGAAATTCATTGAGTTCAGTGACTCTTTGATCAATTTCTCCAAACAGATACCGCTTTACAAGGAACATGTAATCGCTTATGTGTCCGCGAAAGCTGCTGCTTACGACAGCCTCCGGATGTACAAGGAAGCCTATGAGACATCCAAGGAATACGCTGTATTGCTAGACACCTTACGTATGCAAGAACTCAGGAAGAAAATGGAAAATCTGGAGATCGAGAAAGGGGCGAACGAGTTGGTGATCGAAAAGAGATCATTGGAATTGGAATTACAGAAAAGCAAGAAAGAGAATTACCTGTATATATCCTTATTGCTTCTAGCTTTATGCGCCGTGTTCTATATCTTTTTCCGATTAGGCAAGATGAGATCTCTTTATCGGGCATTGCAGAAGTCTAACGAGCAGGTCTTGATAGCGAACCAGAAGGCACAAGAGAGCGAGGAGATGAAGACCGCCTTCATCCGGAATATGTCGCATGAGATACGGACTCCCTTAAACGCGATCAACGGTTTCTCGGAACTCATCACCAACGGCGATATCTCCATGGACGAGAAACAGGCTTTCAGCCGTATTATCTATGAAAACTGTTACCACTTGACTTCCATGCTGAACAATCTCCTTGAGATCGCCCAGCTCGATAGCGGCAATGATTCCCTTCCTCTTGTTCCCACACGTATCCATGAGCTTTGTTTACATGAGATGCAACAGGTAAAGAAATATCAAGAGAAGCCGGAGATCAACTATGTGGTGGAAGGCGATAAGGAGAATGATATGATCTTGACCAATCGTGCTTATTTCAGTTTGATCATCTCGCATCTGCTGGCAAATGCGAATAAATTCACGGAGAAAGGAAGTATCACGCTTTCATACCATCTGGATAGCGGAGCCAATTTAGTGACCTTGTCGGTAACAGATACGGGTTGCGGCATCCCTCAAGACAAGCAGGAATGGATATTCGAGCGTTTCACGAAGACCAATGATTTCATTCCCGGCTCTGGCCTGGGGCTTTACCTATGTCGCTTGATCGTTAACCGGCTAAACGGTAAGATAAAGACAGATCCGTCTTATACGAAAGGCTCACGCTTCGTTATCACGATGCCAATCGCCACGCCGTCCAAGCCCTCCGAACCTACCGATTAACGGAAGAAACGTCCTACGTACGGGAGTTCTCGTAAAGGTAAATCCCTTTTAACCATAAATGCGATGAATACGCCTAATAAGATCGTGCGGTATCCCAACCGGAGCCATTCAGACTGTATCGGCAGTGCCATGCCTGCCACGTATAACACCGTCGCCACTCCGAAATAAAGAAATGCGGATTTCAAGTCGTACTCGATCGGGAATTTCTTTTGTCCTACAAAATAGGATAAAAGCATCATCAATAAATTACAAAAGAACGATGCCCACGCACAAGCCATATAACCGTACGAGGGACCGAACAGCAAGATGATAGAGACCGTGGCCACACATCCGATCGTGGAGAAATAGGCGCCCCATCGTGTCTGGTCGATCAGCTTATACCATAAGGAGAGGTTGAAATAAATACCGAAGAACAACTCGCCCAGCATCACGATCGGCACTACCCGTAATCCGGGATAATAGGCCGGCCCGACAAAGTACTTCAAGATATCGATATAGAACATTACCCCGAGGAAGATAAACAAGGCGAATATGATGAAATATTTCATCGCTTCCGAGTAGGCTTTCTTATTATCATCGCTCTTGTTTTTAGCGAAAATAAACGGCTCATAGGCATACCGGAAAGCCTGCGTGAACATCACCATCACCACGGCGATCTTGAAGCATGCGCCGTATATACCCAATTGCTCGTTCGCATACTCCTTATCATCAAACAAGAATGGAAACAGGATCTTATCTGCCGTCTGGTTAAAGATACCGGCAATACCTAGAATGAGGATCGGGAAGGAATAACGCAAGATTTGTTTCAATACCGTTCCGTCTACTTTCGCCCGTATGCCCGGCAAGATATCCGGGATCAAAAGCAATAAGGTTATCAGTGTCGTAAACACGTTCGCCACGAATACATAGCCTACCCCATAATCCGGACGATAGAACCAGCTTATCGCCTCCGGATAGTGCGTATGCAACCACGGACAAGTGATCAAGAAGAATATATTCAAGATAATATTCAAGAAAATACTCAGCAACTTAATCCCGGCGAAACGCCATGCTTTCCCCTTATACCGAAGATAAGCGAACGGAATGCAACAAAAAGCGTCTACCGCCACGATACCCGCCATCATCCCGATATACTCCGGATGGTTGCCATATCCCAAGCCGGCACTAATAGATGGTAACAAGGTGAAAACCGCTACGCTAAACAGCGCCGAACTTCCCAGCAAGCAATACAGCACGGAAGCATACACCCGCATCGGCTCTTGCTCCTCTTTTTTGTTGATGAAGCGGAAAAAACCCGTCTCCATGCCATAAGTAAGCAAGACCAGCAACAGGGCTGTCCAACCATATAAATTCGTCACGATCCCATAATCCCCTGTCCCGGCCAACACACGTGTGTACATCGGCACCAACATCCAATTCAGGAAACGCCCCACTATACTACTCAATCCATAAACGGCTGTCTCTTTAGCGAGCCGCTTCATTCCTCCTGCCATATCGTATCTGTCTAATCAAATAAAAAACCTTGTTCCCCCACCCGGCTACGTCCCAGATGGGTATAAGCTAAATCGGTGACCTCACGGCCACGGGGCGTGCGTTTGATAAAGCCCTCTTTGATCAAGAAAGGCTCGTACACTTCTTCTAGCGTTCCGGGGTCCTCGCCCAAAGCCGTGGCGATCGTCGTTAATCCGACCGGGCCTCCCTGGAATTTATCAATGATCGTCGTCAGCAACTTATTATCGATCTGATCCAAGCCATACCGGTCTATATTCAACGCCTCCAGAGAGAAGCAAGCGATCGCCTTATCGATATCTCCGTTCCCCTTCACTTGAGCGAAATCACGCACACGGCGCAATAAAGCGTTGGCGATACGAGGCGTACCCCGGCTACGGGAAGCGATCTCCCTAGCGGCGTTCAACTCACATTTTACATTCAAGATATTAGCACTACGGAGCACGATCTTCGTCAGCGTCTCCATATCATAATACTCCAAGTGCATATTGATGCCGAAACGGGCACGCAGCGGACTAGTCAGCAAGCCGCTACGGGTCGTAGCGCCAATCAATGTAAACGGAGCCAAATCGATCTGTATCGAGCGAGCGCTTGGTCCTTTATCGATCACGATATCGATCCGGTAATCCTCCATAGCGGAATACAGGTATTCCTCCACGATCGGGCTCAACCGGTGAATCTCATCGATAAAAAGCACGTCGTTCTTCTCCAGCGAGGTCAATACCCCGGCCAGATCTCCCGGCTTATCCAGCACCGGCCCCGACGTGACCTTGAAACCAACCCCCAACTCGTTCGCTATAATATTCGACAACGTCGTCTTTCCCAACCCGGGAGGTCCATGCAAAAGCACATGATCCAGCGCCTCCTTACGCATGCGGGCAGCCATGACGAACACCTTCAGGTTCTCCACCACCTTCGCCTGTCCGCTGAAGTCACGGAGCGAAAGCGGCCGAAGCACGTTCTCGTACTCTCGTTCGTTTTCCGGCATCCGGGCATCCCTTATATCAAAATCATCTTCCATATTCACGTTCATTGACTTGCAAAGATAATGTTAAACAACACATTCACGAAAATAGATGTATAAAATATTTTTCTAACAGTGAGAAAAGCATATGTTTGCTAAAGGGACACCTTTAAAAACATACTACCATGAAACTTATACTCACAATCTCTGCGATGATCCTGTTCCTGATAACGGGATGCGAAAGTGGTAAGCAACCGGCTAACGACTTTTTAACCGTGGATATCACGGCAAATTATCCGAAGAAGGAACTGATTCTTCAAGACTTTTTGGATGTGGAATACATCCCATTAGAAACGAATGAGGAATTCATAACCTCAGCCAGCATGCAAGCCATCGGCAAAAATCTCATAATCCTTAGAAACAAGAACGGACAAGACGGAGATATATTTATCTTCGACCGGACCGGAAAAGGCCAGAGAAAAATCAACCGCAGCGGCCAAGGTAGCCAAGAATACACGAATATCGGGTCTATTGCCCTCGATGAGGAGAAAGGTGAGCTGTTTATCAACAACTACTATTCGAGCCAGTTTATCGTATACGACCTGTCCGGAAACTTTAAGCGAACTTTAAAGTACGATAAAGATTTTAATTTCAATAGCGGGAAGATATACAATTTCGATCAAGACAACTTAATCTGCTACGATGAGATTGGCAATTATAAAAATCTGAGAAAAAGCGCATTTTGGCTCCTGTCCAAACAAGACGGGAGCATTGTCAAGGAAATCGAACTCCCTTATGAGCATAAGATATCACCGTTTTTATCGTAAGGACTCCACCTATCCGCACTATGGCCCCGGAAGTATTTCTTTATCCAAGTATTCTTACCGACCGGTATTATTTCATGCAAACAACAAAGAAACAATGGGATTTTGAGAAAGAAACCGGATTCCCCAGAACCGACTTGGTATATGATAAACAAGAGGACGCTATCTTTGAGTGTGTCGTATATAATAACGATTTCGTAGATCAGACACCCGTTGATATGTGGTACGAACACGGAATACTAAAGATCATCAATAACGATGGGATCGCTTTCATAAAGAAACTAGAAGCCAATGAGTTGGTGGAAGCCTACGGGAAAGGTAAGCTGAAAGGCCGCTTGAATGAGATCGCAGCGGGATTGAATGAGGAATCCAACCCCGTGATTATGGTGGCTAAGTATAAGGAATAAAAACTTCTTACTTATTATCTATTTTTCCAGACTTGTTTTTTATTCGTACATGTTTTTCGGAAAACACGTACGTGAATTCCCAAAAACACGTACGTGAATCCGTGAAAACATGTACGTGTTCTTACGGAAATCCGACAAGCATATTTATCCATCTTACTATCAGCAAGTTATAAATCGACTTCATAGTAAGATATTATTGTTGAAAATTTACTTCTAAAGATACGGTTCCTCTCCTATATTTTATGTAACTTTGCTTATAAGTCGCATAAAATATAGGACGATATGAACCAGACAATTTATCCCATCGGCATACAGAACTTCGAGAGCCTTCGCAAAGATGGTTATCTCTATATTGATAAGACCGCCCTAATCTACCAATTAGTAACAACCGGACGATATTATTTCCTCAGCCGCCCCCGACGCTTCGGGAAAAGCCTGTTGCTGTCCACGCTGGAGGCCTATTTCCAAGGAAAGAAGGAGCTGTTCGAGGGACTGGCAATGGAGAAATTGGAAAAAGACTGGATAAGATACCCCATCTTACATTTGGATTTAAATGCGGAGAGATATTCTGACCCTGGGGCATTAGAGAGTATATTACGACGTTATCTGAACCTTTGGGAAGACCTGTGGGGGAAAGACGAGAGAGAGATAACACCATCCGATCGTTTCACCGGCGTGATACGCCGTGCCTATGAGAGAACAGGACGGAGAGTGGTCATACTGGTAGACGAGTATGACAAGCCTTTGCTACAGGCGATCGGGAATCCGGAGTTACAGGAGGCCTACCGCTCTATACTGAAAGCGTTTTACGGCGTTCTGAAGAGCATGGACGGATATATCCGCCTAGCGTTCCTGACCGGCGTGACCAAGTTCGGCAAGGTAAGCGTATTCAGCGACCTCAACAACCTCATGGACCTGTCGATGGATAATCGGTACGTCGAAATATGCGGCATCACAGAAAAAGAGATACATGCCTATCTGAAAGACGAAGTGAAGGAACTGGCTGATACCCAAATGACGACCTACGAGGAAACCTGCCTAAAACTCAAGCAACGCTATGACGGATACCATTTCACCGCCAAGTCCGAGGGTATATACAATCCATTCAGCCTATTGAATACCTTCGCTAAGATGGAATTCGGAGACTACTGGTTCGAGACCGGAACACCCTCCTACCTCGTGGAGCTGCTCAAGCACACCCATTACGACCTCTACGAGATGGCCAACACGGAGACCGACGCCGATGTGCTGAACAGCATCGACTCCGCCTCGAACAATCCCATACCCGTCATCTACCAAAGCGGGTATCTGACCATCAAGGGCTATGATCCTGAGTTTGGCATTTATCGACTGGGTTTCCCGAACAAGGAGGTGGAAGAAGGTTTCGTCAAATACCTACTTCCTTTCTATACGAGCATACAAGCCTCTAAGACCCCCTTCGAGATCGGACAGTTCGTTCGGGAGATACGGTCTGGCAATTACGACGCCTTCTTCCACCGCCTCCAAAGCTTCTTCGCCGACACACCCTACGAGGTGATCGCCGGGCAAAAGCCGGAGCGAGACACGGAGCTGCATTACCGGAACGTCCTCTTCATCGTCTTCAAGCTGGTCGGCCTGTACACGCAAGTGGAGTACCATACCTCGAACGGGCGTATAGACCTCGTCTTGCAAACCGATCGCTATGTATATATCATGGAGTTCAAGCTCAACGGAACCGCCGAGGAGGCCCTGCGGCAGATCGAGGAGAAAGGCTACGCCCCACCTTTCGCCGGAGACAATCGGGAGGTCTTCAAGATCGGCGTGAACTTCTCCTCTGAAACCCGCAATATTGAGAAGTGGCTGGTAAGGTAAAAAGCCTGCTTTTATCCATATATACTTACTTTGCCGATGAAGTATATATCCTATGCCCGGAGAAGATATACTTCAAGTGGCATCTAAGTATATCTTCTCCCTCAAAAAGGCTTCTCTAGTGAATAACTGATCACTTCCCAAGCCGTTAACTGACGGCTACCCCTACTCGTAAGTTATTCACTTGACAAGCCATAAACAGACAGTTTACAACTAGCGTAACAATCTGTTATTCAATGCATTTACAACAGAAATAAAAACCGTTCAAAAAAGTCGGACTTTCCAGCCGGAATATCCTCGCCTTTTTGTATTATCTTTATCGCCAACAAATAATACGCAGATGAAGAAAAACATTGTTTTCCTGTTAATTCTAATACCTATTATATGGATCTCTTGCGACGGAATGGGCCATCAAACCATAGACTTCCGAAAAATAGAGAACCTTATGCCCCAACATCCGGATAGCGCCTTAATGCTCCTTGAACAAATAGAGAACAAAGAAAACCTATCCCGAAAAGATAAGGCACATTATTATTTGCTGTTAACAGAAACACAAGACAAGACTTTTGTTAAGCATGAAACCGACTCGCTGATCGCGATCGCGACGGATTATTATGAGGAAACAGACGATCTGGAACGAAAAGCGAAAGCTTGGTTTTATAAGGGACGGATCAATCAAAACCTAAATCATCCATTGAAAGCGCAAGAGTATTTCTTAAATGCCTTACAGAATGAGGAGCAGATTGAAGACCATGCATTACTGGGGAGGATTAATAACGGTATCGGGATGCTTTATACCCAACAAGACGTATATGAGCGAGCCTTACCTTATCAGCAAAAAGCGGTCATGCATTTCAAGGCAATAGCAGATTCTATCGGTCAAGTCTATGCGCTTCGAGATCTGGGACGTATTTATAGGATGCTCCATCAAAAAGACAGCGCTATCGCCTGTTATTCAAAAACTCTCGATTTGATGGTGAGCAGGAAGGTGCTCTCTGTTTATTCAGAACTATCGAATCTATATGTAGAAACAAAGACCTACCCGAAGGCAGAGCGTCTACTCCGTGAAGTCATGGCAAACAAGCAGGCATTGGGAAATAACATTCATCCGTTCTATTTGACACTAGGCAAATATTATTATCATTGCGGCCAATTAGATTCAGCAAAAATCTATTTGGAACAATGCACGGAAAAAGCGGGGCGATTGGACACGAGAGCGGGGGCTGTTTATTATCTATCCCAAATAGCCCTATCGAAAAAACAATGGATCCTTTATGCGAAGTTGAGTCAACAATATGAAATGATGCGTGACACACTTAACCAAGCAGAAGTCACGAATATGATTAGAAGCAAACAAGCTCTTTACGATGAACAGGATAAACAAAAATCCTTAGCGGAGGAACGAGTAAGAACGGCCTATGCGAACCTATGGATGGCCGTAATCAGTCTTATTGCTCTCTGCATAATTCTACCAACCACTTATCTTTTGTTTAAGTACAAGAAAAGACAAAAAGACCTATTGAAAATCCAAGAAGAAAACCGGGAAAAGATTTTCTCTTATGATAAAACAGTCCTAGCATATGAAAAACAGATAGAGCATAATGAACAAATCATAGAGACATTAAACAAATCTTTACAAGAGAAAGATCGAGAACAGGAAGAACTCAAGAAAGAGCTGCGGCAGGAGTTCGAACAAAAAAACCAAACATTATATGCCCAAAAAGAGCATCAGATTGAATCATTACAGAATTTGAAGAATTCATCTGTATATAAAAACTTTCATGAAAACGAGGATTGGAAACCATCTACCAAGGATTGGGAAGAGTTGTTTCATCTTATAAACGCTATTTATCCGTCTTTTGCACAAAAACTTCAAGAAGCTTACCCCAAAATACCGATACAGATGGAACGGTTATGCTATTTAGTGAGAATCCATGTGAAACCCTCACGTCTTTCTATGTTATTAAACCATAGTAATATATCAGTCTTACGGAAAAGACTTTATCTGAAGATGAGTGGCAAAACAGGAAAAGCCTCCGATTTCGATCTATATATCAATGACCTATAATCAGTGTTAGAAAATGAACAAAAACGAAAATGCCAATTGTTCATCCATGTTCATTGTTATTAGAGAATAAAGCTTTTCTTTTGCAAAAAGAAAAACAAAATATTATGAAAACAAAATTATTAACCTTATTGATGCTATTTGGCCTCTTTTCGCCACTGTCAGTTTATGGAGATGATGTACCGACCAAGGGAGGATGGCATGACGATTATTATCGCTCTGTCACTCCTGCTCCTCCAACATTATCAATCGAAGGAAATCTATTAAGCATACATTTTATAGATGCTCTGGATGATTTGACTGTTCAAGTTGTAAATGAACAAGGAGCTATCCTATATAACGAAGTAGTCTCCGGCGAAGCAGGTGAATGTGTATCCATCTCTTTAGATCAGGCTGGCACAGGATGCTTTTATGTAGTGTTAGAACATCGCCTAGGGCAGCTTACGGGAGATTTCATCATACAAAATAATTAGGTATTATTCTTTATCATATGCAAGCTTCAGGATTAAACAGTATTATATAGTTGATCCATCACTATTGTGATAATCACTGTACAGTGCCCCCAATGATACGTTTTTCCTGAATGCTTGCATTGAACTATGTTATTAGGAATTCTAAGCGTAACCTAACAAAAATACTAAGTTTGTCATTAATCAAGAACTAATACATATTATGATAATCTACGACCCCAAAATAGCGATTCTCCTTATAGCTTTTAATCGATCAAATATAAAGCAAGTATTTGATCGCATCAAAGTGGTGAAACCGAGAAGACTATATATCGCAGTAGATGGATCAACTAATGACACACAGCGTAAAATAAGTAAGGAAACAACGTTCATTGTTTCCCACATTGACTGGGAATGCCAAGTATTTAAACTATATCAGGAAAAAAATCAAGGATACGACAAACACTGTTTTGATTCGATTTCTTGGTTCTTCGAGCAAGAGCCAGAAGGAGTCATTCTAGAAGATGATTGTGTACCTTCCATTTCATTCTTTGGTTTTTGTACGACATTGCTGGAAAAGTTCAGACACGATGAACGCATCGGACACATATCCGGAAGCAATTACCAATTCGGGAAAAACAGGGGAGACGGTACTTTCTATTATTCAAACCTAACCCACGTATCCGGATGGGCTGGTTGGAGACGAGTTTGGCAAGAGCACTGCCTTAACGAAAACAAGTACGATCTTTTTAACCAACTGGATTACTTATCAAATTTACCTTCTCACGCTCCATTCCAATATCGCTGGAACAGGCTCTTCAATATAGCAAATCACAGTAATGAACATTTTTGGGAGGTAAAATACGCATACACGAACCTTATCAATAATCGATTATCGATCATTCCAAACAAAAATTTAATAACAAAGATCGCATATTATGACAAAATGCCCCATGCTATAAAAAATCATCCATTTACCAACATCAAAAACGAGGAAATCGACCATATTGTTCATCCATCTTTCATCTGTCCGGACATAGAAGCCGATTTATATTCACAAACCAAAGAATATAATACATCTTTCGAGGAACTGTATATGCCTAAAGAATACTTTTACTTAAAAGAGCACTTTGTCGCCGCAATCCGAAATAATCATATACATCCTAAAATTCCACAGATCATTCATCAGATCTATGAGGATTTAGCGGGACCACCTCCTTCTTTAGTCGAGATCTCCCAATCATGGAAAGAGCTAAATCCCGATTGGGAGTATCGGTTTTGGAATAAAAATGATATTGAGACATTTTTGAAAACCTATTATCCGGAATTTATTCCGGCCTATAATGCTTTTTCACATAATGTACAACGCTGGGACGCAATCCGGTATTTAATACTTTATAAGTTTGGTGGTCTATATGTAGACATGGATTATGAATGTACAGAAAATATCACCCCTATATTATGTAATACAGAATGTGCCATGGGATTGGAACCGGAAGCTCACGCTGTCCGTATCCATGTACCTTACATTGTTGGAAATGCTTTTATGGCAACAGTTCCGGAGCATCCTTATTTCAAAGAGTTGATCGATGCAGTTTTTTATGATAACACAAAAGCCGGAACATACACTGATTCAGTAGAATTAATACTTAACACCACAGGCCCATTTCTAACAACTCGGATATATGATAATAGTAAATATCAGGAACGGATTACGTTAATTCCGGCAGAAATCATTGCGCCTATAACTCATTCAGATATAAGAAAAATCATGAACGAGGAAACATCTATGAGTATTGAGAGCAAAGTTGAAAAATCATTTGCGATACATTATTTTTTCGGCAGTTGGCATGAGCAAACTAAAGAATTAACCTAAAAATAATATGATTATGAATACCTTTGAAGATCTTTTTTCCGAATATGCTGGGAGAATAACAGATACCGTTAATGAGCAAGAGTCTGTATTTATTCAATACTGTAAACTATTCTCTTCTATTATCACCGATAGCTTCTACGTATTGGATATAGTTCAAAAGCAATTTTGCTATATCAAACCCGATAATCTATTCTTATGTGATCATTCTGTGGAAGAAGCGATGAGGCTTGGCCATGATTTCTATACACAGATAATCCATCCTGATGACTTGCCTTTATGGATAAACATACTTAAGATCATTCCTCAATACCTAGACCGAAAAGATAAATGGAATGAAATAGATTATTTTTCTTGTACCCTTCGTTTGCTTCGCAAATATTCTTTTTCATCACACTTCCTATCACAAATGGTATATCAACGGATGAAACCTATTTGTCTAAATAACAATTTACGTTACCTTATTTGTATTGTAGAAAACTCTACAGATAAAAAGGCTGGAAATTTATTCTTACATAACAAAGACAAATCAACATACGAAGAATACAATTTCATTACCAGACGATGGAAACAAGATAAAATAGAAATACTTACAGAACGTGAGAAAGCAATACTTATGCTTGCTCAACAATGTAAAAACACTGTAGAGATCGCAAATGAATTATGCAAAGGGCAACATACTATAAGAAATCAAATAAAAGCATTATTTAACAAACTAAAAGTTCACTCTATGCAGGAAGCATTACAAATATCAAAAAATAGACTTAAGTAGGCTATTTTTACATGAAACAACACTATTAATTTTACGAACGATAATAGTATCGTCTAACTTAACAAATCAAGAAAATGAAAAATTTAGGTAAGCTTAAATTAAAACAGCTAAAAAAAGAAGAATTAGAGCGTCGAGAAATGAATGCATTAAAAGGTGGATGTAGTTGTGGAACGGCCTGTGGATGTGGTTCCGATGGTTCATGGTCTGGAGGTAGTAGTTACCAAAATAATTACGGATACTAATCTAATTTCATCGATAACCGTTAAAATTATCGGTTATCGATGAAACTTTAAACATTACAGCCATGATTAAAACACTGATTTACACAACAGAAAATAATAACTCTTATATATATGATCACAAATCTAGATTATCTATGCTGATCCACCCTGATCTTAAAAAAGCTCATGAAAATCCAGCAGAAGCGGATACATATTACTTAAAAAAATACGAATATTTAAAAAGACATGGTCTTTTTTCGGAACCTAAACCGAGTACCTTTGGTTCTTTAAACGAATCTATGATAAAAGAAAGTATAACTAAAACCTCACAAATCACATTTGAAGTAACAGATTTTTGCAATTTAAATTGTCTATATTGTTCATTTGGAGAACTATACGAAGGTTTTGATGAAAGAAATATAAAAAATATAGACATCAATTATGCAGAAAAAATGTTGAAATATATTTTTAAACTCAAATCTACAAGTAAAACAAAAAATTTAATTATTGCTTTTTACGGAGGAGAGCCATTGTTTAATGGAAAATTCATAGAGAACATAATCAATATTGTAAACACTTTAAATTACAAAAAAGAAATAAAGGTAGAATATAGCATGACAACAAATGCTACATTAATTCACAAATATGTTAAATTACTCGTAAAGTATAACTTTGAATTACTTATTAGCTTAGATGGTAATGAAAAAAATCATAGCTATAGATATTACCGAAACAACAAAAAAAATTCATTCCATAAAGTAATTGAAAATATAGACATGATTCAAAAGGAATATCCCGAATATTTTAAGAATCATATAAGATTTAATGCTGTATTACACAACAGAAACTCAGTAAAAGAAATATATGAATTTATATATGGAAGATATAAAAAAATACCACGTATAGCTGAATTAGCATTTGATGATTTAAAATCAGATAAAAAAAGTGATTATAATAAATTATTTCACAATAAACTTGAAAGCGAAAATGTTTTTAAAAATGAAAATACAGATCTTTTAGACATAATGCATACAGAATTATCCACCTATAAAGAACTCACTAATTTTTTAAAATACAATTCTTTAAATTTTTATATATCAAATATAATATCTTTATTATATGGAGTAGAAAAATATTTACCGACAAGCACTTGTCTACCAGGAGGTAAAAAAATATTGATGACAACTAATAATAAGTTATTACCCTGCGAAAGAGTTAACTATAAATATGCAATTGGAGAGATTAATAAAGAAGTAATATTAGATATTCCAAAAATAACACAACGATATAAATTTTATTTTGACCATATCAAAAATGTTTGCAAACATTGTTATTCAAATAAATTTTGCAATACATGTTTATTTCATATAAAAGGTATAGACAATGTAGATTCCAAAGAATTTATTTGTGAATATTTTTGTAATTCAAAAGAATTTACAAATAGATTACATCGAATTTTTTCTTTCTTAGAAAAATATCCAAATGATTTTTATCAAATAATAGAAAACGAAGTAATTTTATAACATTCATGGACATAGAAAATGATTATTGGTTTACAATCGAACCATATGTATTTATCAATATTGCTAATAATTGCGCATTACTATATAATACATATGATGGAAAAATATTAATAAGCAAAAAAGCAAAAGTAATTGAATTACTAAATACTTTTTTACAAAAAAAAGACTGTGGAGTTATTCTATTAAAACGAGATCTTTATCACAATTCTGATATTTTTGATTTCATCACTGATCTGAGAAATAAGTATATGGGAGATATTATTGATATTAGTTTTTCAAAAGGAAAACCTATTCAGATATTACCATATTACAACCTTAATTACAAAAATGAATTATACAAAATACACAATTTTTCACCTTATAAAAGTATCTTAGAAAAACTATCTGAGATTAGTATTTATATAGATCAAACAAGTAAAGCTGTAGATCTTGTTTCTTTTTTACAAACATTACCAGAAAATGTAATCATTAATATTATCAGTAACAATAATGAAATAGATGATAATCAATACTTTTCTTCTTTTTTAGAAAAACACAATTCATCTATAAATATTGTATGCTCATATTCAAATATTACATTATTAAACTTATCAAATACAGATAATTTATATTACAAAATAACAGTAAATTTCCCAATAAATACGAAAGAATGGGATAATTCTATACAAATATTATCCAACAAGAATTTCTCATTTGAGTATATATTAAATATATCATCTTTAGAAGATTATGAAATGGCAGAAAGACTTATTGATCAATTCCAAATCAAAAAATATATCTTCAAACCAATATATACAGGAGGTAATATTGATTTCTTCAAAGAATATGTTTTTCTTACGGAAGATGATATTTTATCAACTACTATGTCTATAAAAGATTTTTTTGCTAATCAATCTATAAATATTTACGAATTTGGAAAAATTAGTATTTTACCAAATGGTGATGCTTTTGCCAATTTAAATCATCCAGTATTAGGTAATATATACACACACAGTATTTCTGAAATAGTACAAAAAGAAGTAGAAGAAGGTATTTCTTGGTTTAATATTCGCAATAAAATTCCATGTAATACCTGCATTTATCAATGGCTTTGCCCACCACCATCAAATTATGAAATAGAAATTGGACGTATGAATTTGTGTCATATAAATACGAATTGCAACTAACATTCAAAAAATTCAATCATGAGATATTCTTATATATTTTTAGGATTATTTTTATTTATCATATCTGGATGTATAAAAGAAAAAGAACAATCAGATAATGATTTTATAACAATAGATATTACAGATAATTATCCCTTAAAAGAGCTAATCCTACAAGATATTATGGATGTAGAATATATAGCTTTAGAAACAAATGAAACTTTTATATGCCAAGGTTTTGTACAAAATATTGGTAAAAATATCATATTGGTAAGAAATTACAACAGAGATGGAGATATTTTTATTTTCAACAGAAAAGGTAAAGCATTAAAAAAAATAAACCACTTAGGACAAGGGGGTGAAGAGTATACTTTTATTTTAGGAATCACATTAGATGAAGATAATAATGAGATGTTTATTAATGACAATCTTAGCAGAAAAATATTGGTTTATGATTTAGAAGGGAATTTCAAACGAAGTTTTAAACATAAAGAAGGTACTATGTATGATAAAATATATAATTTTGACCAAGATAATTTATTATGTCACGATGGATATTCTAGTAATAATGGAGAAGCAAATGAACAATCTTTTATGCTTATATCAAAATCCAATGGAAATATTACTAAAGAAATTAGAATTCCATTTAATAAAAAAATACTAACTGCTGTACTTTTACAAGACCCAAAAAATGGAATGACATATGGAGCTACCCCATCTTCTGACTATCCAATAATTCCTATTCACAATAATTGGATACTTATAGAACCTTCATCAGATACATTATTCACATTTTCTTCTGATTTACAATTAAAACCATTTATCATAAGAAAACCATCTATTGAATCTATGAATCCGGAAACATTTCTTTTCATAAGCAGTGTCACTGATCGCTACTGCTTTATGGAAATTGTAGAAAAAAAATATGATTTTGGATTACAAAAAGGCTTTCCTCGCACTAATATAGTATATGACAAACAAGATAATTCTTTGTTTAAATGCATTGTATATAATAAAGATTTCTCAGACAAAAAACAAGTATATATGAACTCAATCCCTGTAAATTGCGACATATTAACTTGGCAATCTTTAAATACTGAACAACTAATTGAGTCTTATAATAAAGGTAAATTAAAAGGTAAATTAAAAGAAATAGCTGCAAATTTAGAAGAAGATTCAAATCCAGTAATCATGTTATTAAAACATAAAAAATAATTTAAACAATGACATCAAAAACAGAAATAGAATACGATTTACAGAAAACATCAGATATACTTATACTCAATGGAACATTAACAGAATCTCCCGGATTAATACATGGAAAAACAGGGATTGCTATATTTTTTTTCCATTATTCACAATACACAAAAAACATGTTATTTGCAGATTATGCTATGGATATAATTTATGAAATACAAAATCAAATTCATTCTAATAGTCTTGCTAATTACGAAAATGGAATAGCTGGTATAGGTGTAGGAATTGATTATCTAATTCAAAATAATTTTTTGACTTCAGAGGATGATATTTATGAAGATATTGATGAAAGAATGTATAGAGCAGTCATGTATGATCCTTGGCAATCTTTCAATATGTATGATGGATTGACTGGGTATGGAAGATATTGGATTATGCGATTAGGTTATCAATCACCCTCTAAATACGCAAAAGAGTGCTTAACGCATATAATAATAAAAATCAAAGACAATTTATCCAATATTTCTCCAGATGAACAAACAGATATATACTGTTTTTTACATGATTTACAAAAAACATCAAGCTTTAGTAATTGTACCGACATTTTAAAGCAATGTTACAAATGGGATCTATTCTCATCAAAACATATTAATAGATACTTTCCTCATCTAAAAAATCATATAATAGGCAACAAAGCACGAATAATTAAATATTATAACTATTTCACAAATCCACAGCATAATGACAATATCAATAACAACTTTTATTTAGATACAGAAATATCACCAAAATCAATGGGTATTCTTGACGGTTTTGCAGGTAAAGGATTGTTGCAATTAACAACATTAAATTCATTAAATACCAGATGGATGCAATTATTATAAACTACTAATAAAAATATCATTTATGAATTTATACATATTTAACGAAACCCGTAGAGGAGCTATTTTTGGTATAGGAACCTATATTAGAGAATTAGTCATTGCCTTAAAAGATAGCGACATTCATATTTCTATAATAAATTTAATGTCAGATAAACCACAAATACAAATAGATAATATCGATGGAATAAATTACTGGTATTTTCCAAATCCAATATTAGAATTGAGAACATTAGACAATCAGAAGCAAAGGGAATTATATTTCAAAAATATAGTTTACTTGCTAAAAATACATATAACAAATGAAAAAGAATTGATATTTCACATAAATTATCATCAATGTACAAGCCTTGCAATTGAATTAAAAAAAATGTTTAATTGCAAAATAATTTCAGTTGCACATTTTTCCGAATGGGGATTTATTATTTTTGACAACAAGTACCAATTAGAACACCTATTAAACAAAAATAACACAGATAATTTTGCTCTAAATTTCAAAAAAACAATTGAAGAAGAAAAGAAAGACTATTTAGTAACGGATCATACTATTTGTTTATCAAATTATATGCAAAATATATTATGTCAATATTACAAAATAAAACCATCAAAAATATCCGTAATTCAAAATGGATTAAGCAACATTAAAAACATATCAATAAAAAACAATTCTTTACGCAAAAAATGGCATTTACAAAGTAAAGAAAAAGTAGTCCTCTTTGTAGGTAGAATTGATCAAGTAAAAGGAATACGTTATTTAATAAGGGCTTTTTATGAGGTATTAAAAACAGATCTTAATTGCCATCTGATAATAGTTGGGAATGGTGATTATGATACCTTTTTTCAAGAAGCTAAGAATATTTGTACAAGAATCACATTCACTGGGCTCTTAGAAAGAACAGATCTATATGAATTATACCAAATAGCCAATGTCGGTGTCGTACCTTCCCTATTCGAGCCTTTTGGTTATGTACCTGTCGAAATGATGATGCATGAATTACCCATCGTCGCAACCGCCACATCAGGATTGAACGAGGTAGTAGACGAATCTTGCGGATTGAAAGTACCATTAATAGTATCTCCTAATAATGTAGAGATCGACACCTCTTTGTTAGCACAGAAGATCATCTACCTATTACAGAACCCGAAAGAAGCGAAACGACTCGGGAAGAACGGTCGTAAACGGTATTTGGAGAAATATTCCTCGGAAGTATTCGGGAAAAACATGATCGCATTTTATAAATCCTTATTCCAAGAATGTAAGTAATAAACAACTAGCTTGATACTATTATATGAATACGCTCAATCAAATCGACATATCGATCATTATCCCGATATATAACGTAGAAAAATATTTGACGGTTTGTATCGACTCGTTGATGAACCAAGGTGATCTACGCATGGAGATTATCTTGGTTAATGACGGCTCGACTGATTTGTCAGGGGAAATTGCTGATGAATACGCTAAAAAAGAGGAGCGTATCAAAGTGATTCATCAAGAGAACGGGGGAGCATCCGCAGCCCGCAACGTTGGTTTGGATATTGCCACGGGAAAGTACATCGCTTTTTTGGATAGTGATGACTGGATTAAAGATGAATCATTATCTCTTTTATATGATGAGGCCGTGAAATATCATGCCGATGTCGTGATGGGAAATATGTGGCTATGCCATCAAGACGGAAGTATGGATAAACCTTTTAAATGTATTTCCAACGGATCTATAAAAGAATTGCTTTCCGGTAAAGAAGGTTTCATAGAATTAGTCAAAACGTGTTTCTATTTGCCTACACCCGTCAGATACATATACAATAGGAAATATCTGCATAAAATACAGGCTCGTTTTGAGGAAGGCATCATGCATGAGGATGAATTATGGTGTCCCATCGTCCTTTGCCAAGCGGAGAGGATGGTTATCACCAACATTGAGTTTTATTATTACCGCCAGAACGAAGAATCGGTCATGCATACGACAAGCCTAGCCCGAAGGCTGAAATCATTATTTCAAGTTACTGAGGGATTGATTAAATTCTCTGATCAATTTGTTTCCTCTAAGACGAGCGTTGACTTGAGAAGCTGGTGGTATGTAAACATCCTCAGGCTTTATTCCATGGCCTTCACACTACTTCCCAACATAAAAGATTCCTCATACATAGTACACAAACATTATCTGGATCGATTTTGGAGGGATTGCGGGCAAATGATTCCGGAATCTATACAAAGATGCAGAAATTATTACTACAAGGCAGAAGCCGGGCTGAAAGAATATACGGATTGGCGTGTGTCTGATTGGGTAGCAGGCGTAGATTGCCAAATAAAGGCTGGTAAAAAAGTGATGCTCGTATTCAACACGATAAATGGGGAAGATCTACAGTTGAAAATAGAGGATGTACCCGTTGATTGGGTGATAACCACCGACAGGAAATATTTCCAACAGGCGACTATAGTCGTTTTCCACCTTCCCACATTGCATTATGAGCTAGAGAATGATCTGGATAAGTTGGAAGGACAAACATGGGTCAGCTGGCATCTGGAGTCCGAAAAGGATGATCCGGGAATCAACGACCCGGAAATAAGCGAACTCTTCGACCTCTTGATAAGTGACCCACAAGATAGCGAGGGTGAACAACATCCATTGCTAAGACTGTGCCGAAATTATGTAAATAATGGATAGAATTCCATTCATCGCTATAAGTTTTGAGCAAAAAGAAGAGATCACGAGAAAAAATAACCTATTTTTGTAATTAGGCATAATTGAGCGAACGTATCGCCCTAAGTGTTTAACCTTAAATCGGAAGAATAATGAAATGGATAATCACAATACCAGCGATCCTCCTCTTTGCGTTAGCGGGATGTGGAAAAGATAAACAATCAACAAATGAACTCATCACAGTTGATGTTACAAAGAATTATCCTGAAAAGGAATTGACACTACAGGATTTCATGGATGTGGAATACATCCCGTTGGAAACAAATGATGAGTTTGTTACCCAAGGCAAAGTAATGGCCATTGGTGCAGAAGTTATATTAATAACCAACTGGGCCAACGACGGGAATTTGTTTGTTTTTGACAGAAAAACCGGCAAAGCCTTGAAGAAGATAAACAGGAAAGGGCAAGGTGGCGAAGAATATGTAGGTATTACTGAAATTGTTTTAGATGAAGCAAACAAGGAAATATTTGTCATAGCCTATACCGGAAGTAAAATCTCAGTATATGATCTAGACGGAAATTTTAAAAGGAGTTTCAAAGCCGTAGGTACGGATTCTCATATAAATACATTTAATTACGACCGGGATAATTTGATCTCTTATGTACCAGATAATAGTCTGGAAAACCCGTCAAACGCCATACCTCCATATTATTTAATCTTTTCCAAGCAGGATGGAAGTATCACCCGGAAAATATCAATTCCTTTTAAGGAAATTAAAAGCCCGGTCGCAAGAGATGGGGAAAACTGGGAGAACTGGGCCGCTCCAGTACCAACCGCCATGTATCAAATAGTTCCAGATCATACCAATTGGGTACTTATGGAGACATCATCCGATACCATATACCACTATTTGCCGGATGCTAATACGACAATCCCCCTTATCGTAAGAACCCCCTCCATACACTCCATGGATCCTCCTGAAGTATTTCTTATACCAAGCGTTTTTACCGATCGTTATTATTTCATGAGCCTGTTGAAAGCGGAATTTAATTTTGAAACAGGGAGAGGGTTTCCAACTTCCGGATTGATGTACGATAGACTGGAAAGTTCATTATTCATACCTAAAATATACAATGGTGATTATACCAGCAAAAGAGAAGTGGATATGACGTCGAGACCTTTAGATCCGGAATTCGTAATCGGACAGTCATTGCAAGCCCACGAACTTGCCGAGGCTTACAGGAGAGGAGTACTGAAGGACAAACTGAAAGAGATTGCGGCTAAATTGGATGAAGAGTCCAATCCGGTGATTATGCTGATAAAACATAAGAGATAAGAACTAAATCATGTCTATATCCTAATGTTTTAATTTATGCTAAGATCGTTTCCACATTATCAGCAATTGGATTCTATGGACTGTGGTCCTAGCTGCCTCCGTATGATCGCCAAGTTCTATGGTCGTGTGTACTCGATCCAGAACTTACGGGAGAAAGCCTTCATCACCCGGGAAGGAGTCTCCATGCTGGGTATCAGCGAGGCGGCGGAAGCGATCGGGTTCCGAACACAGGGCGTGCGGATCACGGTGGAGGAATTGGAAAAGGAATGTCCCCTACCCTGCATACTGCACTGGAACCAATGGCATTTCGTGGTTTGCTACAAGATAAAGAAAGGGAAGTTCTACATAGCGGACCCGGCGGCGGGACTTATCACCTATACGAGGGAGGAGTTCAAGCGGTGCTGGGTCAGTACCAAGGTGGACGGGCAGGATACCGGGACGGCGCTCTTGCTGGAACCGGGGCCGGAGTTCTACGGGATGGAGGACGAGGGGAGAGACAGGAAACGTAACCTCGGATTCTTTTTCCGATATATATCGCCCTACAGAAGGGAGATGGCACAGCTCGTGCTGGGCATGGTGACAGCCAGCGTACTGCAACTCATCCTGCCTTTCCTCACGCAGAGCTTGGTAGATACCGGTATACGGGACAACAACCTAGGTTTCATAACCTTGATCCTTATATCGCAATTGGTGATCTTTATCGCCAAGCTATCCGTGGACTTCATACGGAGCTGGATATTGCTGCACGTAAACACGAGGATCAATATCGCCTTGATCTCCGATTTCCTCGCCAAGCTGATGCGCCTGCCCCTGCATTTCTTCGATACCAAGATGGTGGGCGATATCATGCAGCGCATCGGAGACCATGACCGCGTCGAGGCTTTCATGACGGGGACATCCATCAATACGCTCTTCTCTTTCGTTAACTTCATCGTGTTCGGGTTCGTACTGGCCTATTACGACTGGACGATACTGGGACTCTTCTTGGTAGGTAACGGGTTATACGTGGCGTGGGTACTCGCCTTCATGAGATGGAGGAGGGAGCTGGACGTAAAGCGTTTCTCGCAGGCGGCCGGGGAGCAGAGCAACCTATTCCAGCTTATCACCGGAATGCAGGAGATCAAGCTCAATAATTGCGAGACCAAGATGCGCTGGAAATGGGAACGGATACAGGTAAAACTTTTCAAGATAGGGATCAAGGGATTGGCGTTACAACAATATCAGCAACTCGGGGCGGTCTTTTTCAACCAGACCACGAACATACTCATCTCCTTCATCGCCGCACGGGCCGTCGTGCAAGGGGATATGACGCTGGGTATGATGATGTCGGTGACCTACATCGTGGGGCAGCTCTCTTCGCCTATCGAGCAATTGATCGATTTCTCACGGTCCTTGCAGGATGCGAAGATCAGTCTGGAGCGGCTCGGCGAGATACACGGGAAGGAGGACGAGGAACAGGCAGGCGGGATAAGGCTGAATGTTCTCCCCGATGACAGGACGCTGCGGCTGGAAAATCTCAGCTTCAGCTATGACGGGGCGGACAGGGATTACGTGCTGGAGGATATCAACCTGACGATACCCCATAACAGGGTGACCGCCATCGTAGGGGCCAGCGGGAGCGGGAAGACAACTATAGTAAAACTTCTGCTCGGTTTTTACAACCCCAACAAGGGGGACGTGAGGATCGGCGATACCTCCCTCAGGAACCTAAACCCGCACGTATGGCGTAGCAAGACCGGTTCGGTTATGCAGGATGGTTTTATCTTCTCGGATACGATCGCCAACAACATCGCCCCCGGCGAAGAGGTGGTGGACAAGGAACGCCTGCTTCATGCCGTGACGGTGGCGAATATCCGGGATTTCATCGATTCGCTCCCGCTGGGCTATAATACGAAGATCGGCATGGAGGGCAATGGAGTAAGCCAAGGGCAGAGGCAACGGATCCTGATCGCCCGGGCGGTGTACAAGAATCCCGACTTCATCTTCCTGGACGAGGCCACGAACGCCTTGGACGCAAACAACGAGCGGGAGATCATGGAGCAGTTGCACGCCTTCTACAAAGGACGGACGGTGGTGGTCGTGGCGCATCGACTAAGCACGGTACGTGACGCGGACAAGATCGTGGTGCTGGACAAGGGACGCATCGTGGAGGAAGGGACGCATCAGGAACTCACGGCCTTGCGGGGGACTTATTATAAGTTGGTGAAGAATCAGTTGGAGCTTGGGAATTGAGAATTGAAAATTGAAAATTAGTTGGAGAAGAGAAATAAGGACATAGAACTGAGGAGCGAGGAGGTACAGGAGGTGATGGGGCAAGTGCCGGCCTGGATCGTACGGTGGGGGATAACGCTGTTATTCCTCGTGGTCGTGACATTGCTGGTGGGAAGCTGTTTCTTCAAATATCCTGACGTGATCACGGCAGACATGACATTGACGGGGCAACATCCCGCGACGGCGGTAGTGACACGGGCAGCGGGAAAGATACAGGAGCTGCTCGTCAGGGATAATCGCCCGGTAAGGCAGGGGGATTGGCTGGCGGTCATAGAGAATCACGCCGACACGGACGATGCCATCTATCTGGATAAGGCGTTGGAACGATCCGGAAGCGACGTGGATAGCCTGGACAAGGCATTATCAAAGTACAAGGAGCTATCGCTGGGTGATATGCAAGCGGCTTACTCGGGACTACTCTCGGCGCTCCATGCCTGCATCAATTACAGGGAGATCGATTATTATCCGCAAAAAATGACCTCCATCCGCAAACAGATAGCGTTGTATAAGGCTTACTATAACGAGACCGAACGGCAGCGGAAGACCCTCTCGGAGCAATTCGCCTTGACAAGGCGGCAATACGCCCGGGATTCATTATTGTATAGCCGGTCCGTGATTTCCTCCTACGAGCATGAGACCGCACGGGCTTCCCTGCTGCAAAGCCGTTATTCGCTGGAAGGGGCGGCAGCCTCGGCCGAGAATCTCCGGATACAGATCGGGGAGCAAGAGCAATCCTTGCTGGATCTGACGCTGGAGCGGAGCGAGAAAGAATTTACGCTACGGCAGGAATTACAGACCGCCCGGGAACAATTGCTGAACAGCATGAACGAGTGGAGGTTACGTTATTGCCTCATCGCCCCGGTAGGGGGTGTCGTAACTTTCACTAAGTACTGGAATGAGAACCAGTATATCCCATCCGGAGAGGTGGCTTTCACCGTCGTGCCGCAAGGCGAGGGCCGGCTGGTGGGGAAGGTGCGCATACCGATAGCACGCTCGGGAAAAGTCCGGAGAGGCCAGCGGGCGATCGTCCGTTTCTCCAATTTCCCGGATCAGGAGTTTGGAGTGGTAAATGGCGTGGTATCGAATATCTCATTGGTCCCCACCGACGAGTACTATACGGCGGATATCGATTTTCCAGAGGGCCTGAGAACCAATTACGGTATCGACCTGCCCGTCTCGCCCGAGACGCAAGCCTCCGCGGAGATCGTAACGGAAGAATTACGCCTGATCGAACGATTCTTCCTCCCGATCAAACGGATCGTGAAAGAAGGATTTTAGTGTAATATTATCCTTTCTTTCCTATGCGTTTATCACAGATGTCACGAGTGACAGAGTTCGCCGCAGACTATGTCATTCAACTTCTATTACAAATTCTTACAATTAAGACAGCTCCTTATGAAAAAATTTTATTTTATTACGCTTAGTTTTTGAAAAAACTTATTGTACCTTTGCCCTAATCACTCAATAAAGGTATAACCATGACAACTAAGTTCTTGCTCTCGTCCGATGACAATACTCGCAGTGGCCTTCTGAAAAAGAAGATCATACATTATTATATGGCCAATGGAGACGCTACTATAGCGGAGGTATGTAAAGAAATGAATCTCAGTATCCCCACCGTCACTAAGCTAATTAGCGAATTACAAGAGGACGGTTATATACTCGACTTTGGAAAACAAGAGACTAGCGGAGGGCGTAAACCTAGTATTTACGGGCTCAATCCCGTATCCGGCTATTTTGTGGGCGTAGATATACTGAAAGATCAACTGAATCTAGCCATATTAGATTTTAAAGGAGATAAGATCCGCATTGAGCAGAATATCCCTTATACACTCGAAAACACACCAGCCGCTTTAGACCATCTTTGCGAATGTATCAATGAATTTATAAACTCGTTGCCGATCCCAAGGGAAAAGATATTAAGCATTGGCATTAATATATCCGGACGGGTAAATCCTTTCGCCGGATATAGCTATAGCATTTTTTACTTTGAGGAGAAGCCCTTGTCTCAAATCCTTGAGGAAAAACTACATATAAAGATCTATATAGAGAATGACACCCGTTCCATGGCTTACGGCGAATATCTTCAAGGAGTCGTAAAAGGAGAGAAAAATATCCTATTCATCAATATATCTTGGGGATTAGGTATCGGTATCATCATAGACGGCAAGGTTTATTTCGGGAAATCAGGCTTCTCCGGAGAATTTGGGCACTTCAGCTTCTTCGAGAATGAGATTCTTTGCCATTGCGGTAAAAAAGGATGCCTCGAGACTGGAGCTTCCGGTTCTGCCCTGTACCGTACCCTCCTTGAGCGGTATAAAGAGGGTAGCAACACCATATTGGCCAGTAAAATCGATGCCGGGGAATACATCGGACTCTCTGACTTGATCGACGCTATTCACAAAGAGGATATGCTATCTATTGAGATACTGGAGGAGATCGGTTTTAATCTAGGTAAAGGAATAGCAGGATTGATGAACATTTTCAATCCAGAACTGGTCGTACTGGGTGGGCCCTTGTCGCAAACGGGAGAATATTTAAGTCTACCTATTAAAAGTGCCGTTAGGAAGTACTCTTTAAACTTGGTAACCCGTGATACACAGATCAAAGTATCCAAATTAGGTGAAAGAGCGGGCATATTAGGGGCCTGCCTGCTATCTCGATCTAAAATTCTAGGTATGATTTAACAACCATTTCAAAGGAATTAAATAAAAATCAAATAATTATTTCATTTTCTTGATAAAATATTGGTTTATTATTAAAATATTTTATTTATATTTGCATCGTAATTAAAATCAGAGGTTAAAACTCATAAAAATAACGCAGGTATGGATAAAATTAAAGGACTGATCGATGCTCCCTTCACTCCGTTCCATGAGAACGGGGAAGTTAATTACGAGCCAATTGAAGCTTATGCGAAACTTCTTGTGAAAAACGGACTGAAAGGCGTGTTCATCAATGGTTCTTCCGGAGAAGGTTATATGCTGACAGAGGAAGAACGCATGAAATTGGCCGAGAAATGGATGGAAGCAGCTCCGGAAGGCTTTAAGGTAATTGTGCACGTAGGTAGCACATGCGTTAAGTCTAGTCGTAATTTAGCGGAACATGCTCAAAAGATCGGCGCTTGGGGTATTGGCGCTATGGCTACCCCTTTCCCTCGTATCGGTCGAATTGAGGAATTGGTAAAGTACTGCGAGGAGATCGCTTGCGGCGCTCCTGCCTTACCGTTTTACTACTATCATATCCCTGCGTTTAACAACGCTTTCCTCCCTATGCTGGATTTCTTAAAAGCAGTAGACGGGCGTATCCCTAATTTCGCCGGTATCAAATATACATACGAGAGCTTATACGAATACAATCAATGTCGTTTATACAAGGATGGTAAATTCGACATGTTGCACGGACAGGATGAAACGATTCTTCCTTGCCTTGCGATGGGTGGAGCGCAAGGAGGTATCGGTGGTACCACAAACTATAACGGAAAAGAATTAACCGGTATCCTAGAGGCTTGGGCAGCCGGTGACTTAGAGACAGCTCGCGAGAGACAAAACTTCTCTCAGGAGGTTATTAATGTTATCTGCAATTACCGTGGTAATATCGTCGGAGGAAAACGCATCATGAAATTGATCGGATTAGATCTCGGCAAGAACCGTACCCCGTTCCGGAATATGACGGACGAAGAAGAGGCCGCAATGAAAGCGGAATTAGAGGCTATCAATTTCTTTGAAAGATGTAATAAATTCTAAGGTATGGCAGCGTTTGACAATTTATCTAATCCATCGGAATATCTAGCTTATTGGGGCAAGACCTATCGGAATGAGCTTCTTTCCAATATTCTTCCTTTTTGGATGAAATACGGACTGGACAAAGAGAACGGCGGTTACTTTACTTGCGTAGACCGGGATGGTACTCTGATGGACTCCACTAAATCCGTTTGGTTCCAAGGACGATTCGCCTTTATCTTGGCATATGCCTATAATCACATTGAGAAGAACGAAGAATGGCTGAGAGCCTGTAAAAACGGTATCGATTTCATCGAGAAACATTGTTTTGATACGGACGGACGTATGTTCTTCGAGGTGACAGCGACAGGCATCCCTGTACGTAAACGCCGTTACGTATTCTCCGAGACTTTCGCGGCGATCGCTATGGCCCACTATGCATTGGCATCAGGTGACAAAGGCTATGCCGAGAAGGCCGTGAACTTATTCAAGCAAGTATTGCACTATAAGAATACCCCGGGATTATTGGAGCCTAAATTTCGTGAAGGTCTCGTGGCGAAAGGCCATTCTTTCTGCATGATACTGATCGATACGGCGGCACGCATCCGTGAGGCCATAAACGATCCCATACTTACACAACAAATCGATGATTCCATAGCCGAGTTACGCCGTGATTTCATGCATCCCGAATTCAAGGCTATCTTGGAGACAGTAGGACCCAACGGTGAGTTTATCGACTCTATCGCCGGGCGTACCATCAATCCCGGCCACTCCATCGAGACCGCATGGTTTATCTTGGAAGAGGCCAAATACCGAGGATGGGACCCCCAACTGAAAGAGATGGGTTTACAAATCCTCAACTGGTCTTGGGACTGGGGCTGGGATAAGACGTACGGCGGAATCAACTATTTCAAGGATTGCAAAAACTTCCCTCCCCAAGAGTATTGGCACGACATGAAGTTTTGGTGGCCACAATGCGAGGCGGTTATCGCTACGCTTTACGCCTACCAAGCGACTGGCGACGCCAAATATCTCGAAATGCACAAACTAATAAACGATTACACATTTAATCATCTCCCCGACAAAGAATATGGGGAATGGTATGGCTACCTACACTTCGATGGTAGTGTCTCTCAATCTGCCAAAGGCAATCTATTCAAAGGTCCGTTCCACATTCCTAGAATGCTTCTCAAATGTAGTTTACTCTGCGACGAAATTCTTTCTAAATAACTTTATCTAAAATACTGAAAATTGGTCAATTGACATCAGGGGTCACAACCGTGGCTCCTAATGTTTCTAAGGCTTTGTTTTCCTTTTTATTTTCCTCAATCAAATGAAAAATAAGAAATTATATCCTTGGATCGTAGTCGGTTTACTATGGGTTGTCGCCTTACTGAACTATATGGATCGCCAGATGCTATCAACCATGAAATCAGCTATGATGGTGGATATCGTGGAACTAGAGTCTGCGGCGAACTTCGGACGTTTGATGGCAGTCTTCCTCTGGATCTACGGATTCATGAGCCCTGTAGCCGGTATGGTGGCAGACAGGGTAAACAGGAAGTGGCTAATCGTGGGTAGCTTATTTGTCTGGTCCTTCGTGACTTTGATGATGGGGTATTGCACGGATTTCAATCAGATCTATTACCTACGTGCCTTGATGGGGGTCAGTGAGGCCCTGTATATTCCTGCCGGATTATCGCTTATCACAGATTATCACCAAGAGAAAACACGGTCATTAGCCGTAGGTATCCATATGACAGGTCTATACGTAGGCCAAGCCTTGGGAGGATTCGGAGCTACGGTGGCCAGCGCTTATACGTGGGAAACGACTTTCCATTGGTTTGGTATCATCGGCATCGCTTATAGCGTGGTCTTGATCATCTTCTTACACGATAAGAAAGATCATGTCGAACAAGCCGTAAAACTGGAAAATTATCCGAAAGAGAATCCGATTTCCGGTGCGTTTAAAGGATTAGGGATGTTATTCACGAACATCGCTTTTTGGATCATTCTTCTTTATTTCGCCACGCCGAGCTTACCGGGTTGGGCGACAAAGAACTGGCTCCCTACCCTATTCGCTGAAAATCTCTCGTTGGATATGTCCGAGGCCGGTCCGTTATCTACATTCACGATCGCTATCTCTTCCTTTATAGGGGTAATCGCCGGAGGTATTTTATCCGATAAATGGATCCAGCGGAATGTCCGGGGACGTGTATACACAGGCGCCATTGGTTTGGCATTAACGATACCCTCTCTCCTATTACTAGGATTTGGGCACAACTTCCCGATGATTATCGGCGGTGGTCTTTGCTTCGGTATCGGTTATGGTATATTCGACGCCAATAATATGCCTATCCTTTGCCAATTCATCTCCCCCCGTTATCGGGCTACAGCCTATGGAATTATGAATATGACCGGTGTATTTGCCGGAGCCGCCATCACGGATATACTAGGAAAATCTACCGACGCTGGTAATCTTGGCCATGACTTCGCCATGCTAGCCGGATTGGTACTCATCGCACTTTTAATCCAAGTGATCTTCTTACGTCCGAAAGTCGCTAATATGACCGACGAATGCTAATTAATCTCATCCAATAAACTAAATAAACAACAAAAAAGTAATTCATTATGAAGAAGAATCTACTGCTCTTAATGCTTGCGCTCCTACTTCCGGCATTTATGTACGGACAAGAGCAGACAGTCTCCGGAACAGTGCTGGATACCTACAACATGGGTGTCCCCGGTGCGTCTATCGTTGAAAAAGGCACGACAAATGGAACGATTACCGATTTCGACGGTAATTACACTCTCACCGTATCCAACAAGAACGCCACATTAGTATTTTCTTTCATTGGGTACAAGACACAAGAAGTTCCAGTAGCCGGAAAGGCCAAAGTAGACGTGATCCTACAAGAAAACGCCGAACAGCTAGACGAAGTAGTGGTAACCGGTTACGGTGGCTCACAAAAGAGAGCGACCTTGACAACCTCTATCTCTAAATTGGATAACGCCGTACTGGAAAATGCAGCTATGGCCAATGCCGGACAATCTTTACAAGGTACGGTTTCCGGTTTACGCGTAGTAAACATAAGTGGCCAGCCGGGTAAAGACCCCAATATCGTACTTCGTGGTGGAGCTACCATGACCGGAAAAGACAATGGAGCTTTGGTAGTGGTAGACGGTATCGTTCGTAACTCTTTGGCAGATATCAACCCTTCAGATATCGAGTCCATCCAAGTATTAAAAGATGCTGCCTCAACGGCCATTTATGGAGCACGTGCGAATGGCGGTGTAATCCTTGTCACGACCAAACGGGGAAAAGAAGGCGTAGCTTCCGTTTCCTATAAATTTAAAGGAGGAGCAAACTTCGCCCGTACAGGATATGATTACTTGAACGCAGAGGACTATATCTATTATAATCGCTTAGGATACAAGCGAACCGGACGTTCGGGTATCGATAACCAAATGGGCTATGGAGTTGGTAACGATTTATTCGACATTCGCTATCTAGATGACACGACGAAAGGTCTGTTAAACGAAGGTTGGCAACAAATGACAGATCCCAATGATCCTACAAAGCAACTTTTATTTAAGGATTATTCAGGCCAATTGAAAGATGCAGCTTTCAAAGACCCCTCATTCACGCAAGATCATTATTTGAACATTACAGGCGGTAACGATAAGGGTACTTTCGCTGCTAGTTTAGGTTATTACAAAGAAGATGGTTTGATCAAAGGTACTAGTTACGAACGCTTCTCCGGAACGTTAAACGGTTCCTATAAAATATTCCCGATCTTAACTGTAAACGGCGGGGCGACTTACACTTGGTCTCGTACGCCGGGATTATGGATCGGTCAATACGAGTTCTTCTATCGTACGATGAGCCAACGCCCAACTTGGAACCCCTATATGGAAGATGGATCTCCCGCTTCCGGTTTCGGTACCGGTGATGGTAATCCTCTTTACTACAAGGACAAGCTAACGAATACAAATGGAATCCGTCGTTCAACATACAACATAGGTTTCGATTTGCAAATCATTCCCGAGAAATTAGTATTAAAGGCTAATAGCGCTTTGTATCACGTAGATAATCAAACGGATAAATTTGATAAAGCCTATCAACAACAGAACTCTAGCACACCGAACCTAACGCGCCAGGCTGAAGCGAAATATGTAAAGGAAAATCAACAGCAACATAGTGTGACCTTGACATATTCTGATAGTTTCAAGGACAAGCACAATTTGGAAGCCATGGTCGGCGGTGAGTATTTCAATTGGCATCAATATACGTTAAACGCCAAGACTCAAAATTCACCTTCGGATGATATCCCAACCTTGAACGCAGGAAGTAACCGTACGTATTCATACAGTTACAAACAAGGCTATCGTATCCTTTCCGGCTTCGCTCGTATAAACTATAACTACAACCTCAAATATCTGTTGTCTGTTGTAGCTCGTTATGATGGTATCTCCAAACTGAGCGACCACCGTTGGGGTTTCTTCCCGGGTGTCTCCGCTGGTTGGAACATCATGGAGGAAGATTTCTTCAAGGACTCGAAATTAGCGGATATTATCTCGAACCTAAAACCACGTGCCAGCTACGGTGTAAACGGTAATGTAAACGGATTAGGCTATTATGACGTATACGGTAGTTACGGACAAAAAGACAAAGACGGAAACATCATAACAAACTACAACAATTCCGTTGGTTTTTACAATGACCAATTGGTTAATAGCGGTTTACGTTGGGAGCAAAGTAAGTCTTTCGAAGTAGGTCTGGATATCGGTTTCTTCAATAACCGCTTAAGCTTTATCTTAGACTATTATAACCGTACGACTTCCGATTTGTTGACTGATCTGGATTTGCCTAATTACACGGGATTCAAAAGTATCAAAACCAACTTAGGAACACTGCGTAACCAAGGTTTTGAGATGGAGGTAAAAGCTAACATCTTAAATAATGTAGGAGGTTTCAGTTGGGACGTAACAGCTAACTTATCTACGGTAGCCAACAAGATCATCAAGCTTCCGGCAAACGGAAACGAGAACAACCGCCAAGGTGGATACCAAGTATGGGATCCGAAAAAAGGCGAAGTCGTTTGGGTTGGCGGAAAACAAGAAGGAGGAAAGCTGGGTGACTTGTTCGCATTCAAGCAAGATCACATTTTCAAAGATTGGGATGACGTAAAAGCAAACGCAAATAATCGTTATGACGCCATTGGTGAATTATATGGTCCAGCGGCATGGGAAGCCCTGAAAGACAAAACCGGAAAACAACAAATCGAGCCGGGTGACGTATGTTGGGCCGATTTGAATGGTGACGGTGTCATCAACAATCTAGACCGTGTGAAGGTAGGCAATATCTTCCCGAACGTAACAGGAGGTTTCTCTACCACCGTTTCTTACAAGGATTTCTCTTTATACGCCCGTTTCGACTACGCATTAGGCCATACATTGTATAACGACTTGGCCGCACGCTCTATCGGACAATACCAAGGTTCATTTAACATCATCGACATGGTTAAACAAAGCTGGTCTGAAGAGAACACGAATACGGATATCCCGAAATTCTACTATGCGGATCAATTGAGCAAAAAGAATATCACCCGCTCCAACAACGGACTTACGGCTGTAGATAACAACAGCTCACGATTCTATGAAAAGGGTGATTACTTGGCACTTCGCGAGATCACATTGACATGGAACTTACCGAAAAGATGGATCAATAAAGCGTTTATGTCAAACGCCTCTGTTTATGTCACCGGACAAAATCTGTGCTACTTTACCGGTTATTCCGGAGTATCACCGGAACCAGCCGTAGATACCTATTATGGTCAAGGCATCGACAATGGTAGATATCCGACTCCTAAGACTGTCCTTATGGGTGTATCTGTAACTTTCTAATTAACGCATAAAAATTAAACATCATATGAAAAAGATATTTATAACCTTTATGGCGGCTGTGTCCTTGTTGACATTCAATCGATGCACCTCGTTGGACATGGAGCCAGTCAGCAGTATTTCCGATGCTAACTATTGGAAATCATCGGACCAATTCAAGGCATTCAATACAGGTCTGCATTCCTTGCTTCGCTTACGTAGCTATAATATATTCGTACTGGGTGAACCACGTGCCGATATTTATGGCGACCAGCCTTTCGGAGGTGAAGCCACTCAAGGCGTAGAACGATATCCGTATAATACGATCAACGCTGAATTTACGGGCATCAGCAATTTTGGAGATTTCTATGAGACAATCAACCAATTAAACCTCATGATCCGTAAGACCAACGAGACTACCTTATTAGATGAAAATGAGAAGAACTACTTCTTAGGTGAAGCATATGGTATGCGTGCGTATATTTATTTCCATCTATTACGTTCATGGGGAGATGTAATTTTGGTAACCGAACCTACTCTAGGTAACGAACTGGATATCTCTCATTTGGAAAAAGCGGCGTCTCCGGCAAGTGAGGTCATGGACCAGATCAAGAAAGACATTGACGCTTCCGTCAATGCTTTCGGTAGTGATTATTCTTACAAATATGGAAAAGGCTACTGGTCTAAATCAGCCACATTGATACTAAAAGGTGAAGTTTATTTATGGAGTGGTCGCCAAATGGGTGGAGGTACAGGAGATTATTCTACCGCCAAGGCTGCTTTGCAAGATCTTCAACAAAACGGCAACCTAAAGCTACAGGATAAGTTTACTGATGTATTCGCCTATGGGAATAAGGAGAATAGCGAGATCATCTTCGCTTTCAAGAGTATCAAAGATGAATTCACCATGTGGAAAGATTATAATTGGCGAAACAACATGGTTCCGCAACGTGAATACATGGCAAACTATTGCGATGAATCAGGAACCCCATTCATGGAAATTCCGGGTTATAATTTCCACGGTTTAATGCGTTACCAAGTTAAGAAAGATCATTACTGGAAAACTTTCCGCGAAAATGATTCCCGTCTGACAGGAACCTTGAAAGCTGTTTATCAAAAACAGGAAGACGGAAGCATAAAGTACATCGCTCCATTCGCATACAAATTCCAAGGAACAACATTGGAGGGTAGCAACGAACGTAACTGGCTGGATGATTATCCTATTTACCGTTATGCCGATGCCCTGTTACTACTAGCCGAGGCTAAAGCTCTCTTAGGAGAAGATCCTTCCACGGAGATCAATGCCGTACGCGAGCGTGCTTACGGTTCTGAATATTTCAACGCACATAAAAACGAGGTCGCTTATCCGAATGACAAGGGAAGTTTCTATAACGATAACCCATTTGAGGGGGGCGATGAGAACGTGATGGAAGCTATATTGAAAGAACGGCTGCGCGAGTTCTTCTTCGAGGGCAAGCGTTGGTATGACTTGAGACGTTTCGGTAATCAATATGTCTTGAAATACACGACCGCACAAGAGTCTCGTCTTTTATGGCCGATCAACGAGGGTGCATTAACAAACAATCCCGCATTGAAACAGACTCCCGGATACTAATCGTACATAGGTTTAAGGCGATTGGATATAACTAGGTTTTTGGCACGAATTCCAAAGGGGCTTTGTTCATATGAATGAATATCGCTACCTTTGGAATTCACATATCTATTAATTTCAACCTACAAACAAAAAACATCATGAAAAAAACTTTCCTGTATTTCTGCCTTCTTTTCATCGTACAAACGGCTTTTGCGGCAGACAGTCTTTATGTGCGAGAGCAACAAATCCCCATCTTGATAGACCGGATCGATAACGTACTTTACGAGATGCGGATACCGGCCCAAAAAGGGGATGTATTAAACGAGATCACGATACAGATCGGAGACAATGTCAACCTGTCGGACATCCAAGCGATACGTCTATTTTATAGCGGAGTGGAAGCTCCTTCCCGCAAAGGGGAACATTTCAGTCCCGTTACGTACATATCCAGCCATATACCGGGAAATACCCGTAAGGCTCTTGAATCTTATTCCGTACGGCAAGATGAGGTTACCACCCCCTTGTCGCGCACGGTAAAACTAACCTCTAAACAACCGATGCTTAAAGGCATCAATTATTTCTGGGTAAGTATCCAGATGAAGCCAGAGACTTCCTTATTGGCAAAAGTAGCGACTACGATACCTAACGCCCAGATCAACAACAAACCGATCGACATCACTTGGAAAGGAAAGGTGGACGAACGCCATGTAGGTATCGGCGTACGCCAAGCCGGGGATGACGGATCGGCGGCCTTCCGTATCCCGGGATTAGTGACGACGAATAACGGAACATTACTCGGAGTCTACGATATTCGCTATAATAGCAGCGTGGACCTGCAAGAGAAAATCGATATCGGAGTAAGCCGCAGTACCGATAAGGGACAAACTTGGGAACCGATGCGAGTAGCCATGACTTTCAAACAAACGGATGGCCTGCCCCACGGACAAAACGGCGTGGGAGACCCATCGATCTTGGTAGACGAAAAGACCAATACGATCTGGGTAGTAGCCGCATGGACGCATGGTATGGGTAACGAACGGGCTTGGTGGAACTCCATGCCGGGAATGACACCGGACGAGACCGCCCAACTTATGCTCGTGAAAAGTGAGGACGATGGTAAGACGTGGAGCGAACCGATCAACATCACGTCTCAAGTAAAAGACCCGTCTTGGTATTTCCTATTGCAAGGCCCGGGACGAGGCATCACGATGCAAGACGGTACCTTGGTCTTCCCGATCCAGTTTATCGACGCTACCCGTGTGCCCAACGCCGGCATTATGTATAGCAAAGACCGCGGGAAAACATGGCACCTGCATAACTTAGCCCGCACGAATACCACGGAGGCACAAGTTGCCGAGGTAGAACCGGGCGTATTGATGCTAAATATGCGCGATAACCGAGGAGGTAGCCGTGCCGTAGCCACTACAAAGGATTTAGGCAAGACATGGACGGAGCATCCTTCCAGCCGTAGCGCCTTACAGGAATCCGTTTGTATGGCCAGCTTGATCAAGGTAAACGCCAAGGATAACATCACCGGCAAGGACCTTCTACTCTTCTCCAACCCGAACACGACAAAAGGGCGTAATCATATCACGATCAAGGCGAGTCTGGACGGCGGACTTACTTGGCCTACGGAACATCAAGTCTTATTAGACGAGGCCGAGGGCTGGGGATATTCCTGTCTCTCCATGATCGATAAGGAAACGGTTGGAATCTTTTACGAGTCAAGCGTGGCGCATATGACCTTCCAAGCCATTAAGCTAACAGATCTTATTCCTTAGAGAAACAATCTATGAGATCAATACTGAATCTTATTCTTATTGTATATATAGGCATTTCCGGGTCTTTACAGGCCCGGAATCCTGTTTTATTGCCCTTGCCCCAAAAATACGTCCGGACAAACGCTTCGTTCCATCCGAAGGAAATCGCGGTTTCTTCCGAAGGGAAACTCCGTTCCATCCTAATGGAATTCTTGGAGGAGCTGCCGGTAAGCGTCCAACCGGACAGCCGATACAAGATAGAGGTTTCCTTGGTTGACAAATTGGACGGAATCCCCCTCAACTCCGAGGAGGCTTATCAACTAAGCGTCTCTTCCCGGGGCATAACCATCCGGGCAGTGTCCGAGCAAGGGGCTTATTGGGCGATACAGACCTTACGCCAACTGACCGAGCGACGAGGAAACCAATATTCCATCCAAGGTTGCGAGATCACCGACTGGCCTGCTTTCCGCATACGAGGATTCATGCAAGACGTAGGGCGGAGCTATATCTCCATGGAAGAACTGAAACGGGAGATCGAGGTACTTTCCCGCTACAAGATGAACGTATTTCATTGGCATCTCACGGAGAACCAAGCTTGGCGTCTGGAGAGCAAGATCTTTCCGATGCTGAACGACAGCTGCAATATGAGCCGTATGCCCGGAAAATATTACACGATCGAGGAGGCAAAGGAGCTGGTTCGCTTTTGTAAAGAACATAACGTACTACTCATCCCGGAGGTAGATATGCCGGGACATAGCGCCGCTTTCATACGGGCCTTCCGTCATGATATGCAGGGCAAGGAGGGTATGGCGATCTTAAAACTATTGATGGATGAGGTTTGCGAGGTATTCGAGGAGGTTCCTTACTTACATATCGGTACGGACGAGGTAAAGTTTACCAATCCGAAGTTCGTACCCGAGATGGTCGCTTATATCCGTGCGAAAGGGAAACAAGTGATCTCTTGGAACCCGGGATGGAAGTACAAACCGGGTGAGATCGACATGGAGCAAATGTGGAGTTACCGGGGAAAAGCACGACCGGGCATTCCTGCGATCGACTCCCGTTTCCATTATATCAACCATTTTGATACGTTCGCCGACTTAATCGCCTTGTACACCAGCCGTATTTACAATGAACCGCAAGGAAGCCATGATTTGGCGGGTACGATCCTTGCCGTATGGCACGACCGGATCGTACAGCCGGAGGACAAATTGATCCGGGAGAATAATTTGTATCCGAATCTATTAGCGATCGCCGAACGTTCTTGGTTGGGCGGCGGCTATCAATATTTCGATAAGAACGGAACGATGCTGCCTATCGATCCCGATAACGAGGAGCATAAGGCATTTGTCGATTTTGAGCGGCGGATGTTATGGCATAAAGAACATCATTTCCAAGGATACCCGTTCGCCTACGTCAAGCAAACCAACGTGAGATGGCGTATCACCGACCCTTTCCCGAATGATGGGGAACTGACCCGCTCTTTCCCTCCGGAAAAGGCGCTTCAGACGCAATATACCTATGAAGGGAAAAGCTACGGCACGCACGACGCCATCGGTGCCGGAATCTACCTGCGCCATGTCTGGGGACCGCTGGTTCCCGGTGTCTATAAGGACCCGCAGCCGAATCATACCGCTTACGCATGGACTTGGATCTATTCGCCCAAGACGCAAGAGGTAGGTACGTGGATCGAATTTCAAAATTATAGCCGTTCTGAAATGGATCTACCTCCAATGCAAGGAAAATGGGATTATAAAGAAAGCCGTATCTGGGTAAATGATCAAGAGATAACGCCCCCCGTATGGACCGCTACCCACCGGGAGAAGTCCAATGAGATCCCACTGGGGAACGAGAACTGCGTAAGCCGTAAACCAACCCCGGTCCATCTGGAAAAAGGCTGGAACAAGGTGTTCATGAAGCTTCCGGTCGGTACGTTCAATACCCCCGAGGTCCGTCTGGTGAAATGGATGTTTACGTTCGTTTGCGTCACCCCGGATGGAGAGAAAGCGGTGGAAGGACTGGTTTACTCTCCAGATAAACAACTTAAATAACGTCTAATTCGGTTGAATGAAATGAGAAAAATAATAGGAATCTTATCCATCTTCCTCGCTTTCGCATTTATGAGCCAAGCGCAAAAGATCAAGGTGGCTTGCGTAGGTAATAGCGTGACCTACGGCTACGGAATCGAGAACCGGGAAACAAACTGCTACCCGGCCCAATTGCAACAGATGCTTGGAGATGCCTACGAAGTGGAGAACTTCGGGCATAGCGGGGCTACTTTATTAAACAAGGGATATCGTCCTTATACCCAACAAGAGGCGTATCAAAAGGCACTGAGGTTTGCCGGGGATTACGTGATCATCCATCTGGGATTGAACGATACGGACCCTCGGGCATGGCCGAATTACCGGGACGATTTCGTTCGGGATTATCTTTCCTTGATCGAATCCTTCCGGAAAGCCAATCCGAAATGCAAGGTATGGGTTTGCCGTATGACTCCGATATCTCACCGCCATCCTCGTTTTAAATCCGGTACAAGAGACTGGTACTGGATGGAGCAAGCGCTTATCGAAGAAATCGCCCGGATAGCCGGCGCAACCTTGATCGATTTGCAGGAAGGATTATACGACCGTCCGGATCTATTGCCTGACGCATTGCATCCCAACGCTGAAGGTGCCGGTATCTTGGCCCGCACCGTTTATGGGGCGCTAACCGGCGATTACGGAGGATTACAGCTTCCTGCCATCTATTCGGACCGGATGGTCTTGCAACGGGATCAACCGCTTCCTATATCTGGCATCGCCAACCAAGGGGAGAAAGTAACCGTTACCCTCGCCGGACAAAGGAAGGAGACCGTAGCCGGTACGAACGGGAAATGGACTGTCACGCTCGATCCCTTGCGGGTAAGCGGGAAATCCTATACCTTAACGGTTTCTACCCCCAGCCGCACGCTGAACTATCGGGATGTAGTAGCCGGGGAAGTCTGGCTATGCTCCGGACAATCCAACATGGCGTTTCGGGTAAACGAGAGCGTAAAGGAAGAACAACAGCAACAATTGGATTACGCGAAACAACACTCGCAAATCCGTTTATTCGACCTAAAGCCCCGCTGGGAGACCTACGCCGTGGAATGGGACGCTTCCGTACTGGATTCATTGAACCGCCTGCAATATTACCACGACGCCCAATGGGAAGTATGCGACACGCGGAATACCGCACGCTTCTCGGCCATAGGATTTGCCTTCGGGCGTATGCTGGCCGATAGCTTACAAGTACCCATCGGATTGATATTGAACGCTGTTGGCGGCTCGCCTACGGAGGCATGGATCGACCGGAAAACACTGGAATTCGAGTTTCCGGATATCTTACAGGATTGGACGAAGAACGACTTTATCCAAGATTGGGTACGTGAACGGGCGGCCTTAAACATCAAGCAAGCGTCCAACCCGCTCCAACGCCATCCGTATGAGCCTTGTTATCTGTTCGAGGCGGGTATCCAACCCCTTCATCGATATCCCATCAAAGGAATTATTTGGTACCAAGGAGAATCGAACGCCCATAATATGGAAGTACACGAACGATTATTCCCGTTATTGGTGAACAGCTGGCGCCAGAATTGGAACGCAGACCTGCCTTTCTACTATGTCCAACTATCCAGCATAGACCGCCCGAGTTGGACTTGGTTCAGGGACAGCCAACGCCGCCTGGCGCAAACCGTATCGAATACGGGTATGGCCGTTAGTAGCGATCGCGGGGATTCTTTAAACGTTCACCCTACCCGAAAAAAAGAGATTGGCGAACGACTGGCACATTGGGCCTTGAACAAGACCTACGGACATAACGTAATCCCATCCGGCCCTTTGTTCCGCAACGCAACGTTTACCGATAACGCCGCCTATATCACTTTCGATTACGCAAAGGGCTTGAGAACTTCCGATGGGGACCCCATCCGTACATTCGAGATCGCCGAGCAGGAAGGACTTTACTATCCGGCGCAAGCCGTGGTAGAGAACGGGAAAGTAAAGGTGTGGAACGATCAAGTGACTCACCCGAAGCTGGTACGCTACGGCTGGCAACCCTTCACGAGAGCGAATCTTGTAAACGAGGCGGGCATGCCGGCCTCTACATTCCGGGCTATAAAAGAATAAGCTATGCATAATAAACAACAAATCACCGGCTGGTTGTTCCTCCTGCTACTCTGCGTAGCGGGATGCGGCCAGCCTATATCTAAAAAACAGAACACCATGATAAACTGGACAAAATTACCGGATCTACCGGGAGCAGCCGATACGGCTTCCCTTGGCGTTTCCGCCCCGTTCGCCGGCATCCATAACGGCGTATTGATCGTTGCCGGAGGTTGCAACTTTCCGGACAAACCCGTCACCGAGGGAGGAGCCAAGCGATATTACAGCGAGATATTCGTCCTTCTTCCCGAAGGCTGGAAAGAGATCGACCGACTGCCTCGTCCCGTCGCCTACGGCGCTACGGTTTCCACCCCGGAAGGTATCGTTTGCATCGGAGGAAACAACAGTGATTCTTCCTTGGTCGAGGTCTCCCGCATCTCCTATAACCCCACGAAAGGAGAGGTAGCGGTTTGCGCCTTACCCTCCTTACCGTCTCCAATGGATAATCTCTCGGCTGCTTTTACCGGACAGGAGATTTACGTAGCAGGGGGAAATGAGAATGGACAGCCCTGCCATACCTTCTTACGCCTCAACCTCGCGAATATCGAAAAGGGATGGGAACAACTACCGGACTTCCCGGGAGCAGCCCGTGTACAACCGGTATTAGCGGCCGGAGAAAGTCCCAACGGCACACGTATTTATCTAGCCGGAGGCTTCCAGCCCATCCTAAACGAAGAGGAACCGATCGTCCCGACGGATGTATTGGTATTCGACCCGGCAACTTTTACCTGGCAACAAGAGACCGTTCTTCCCCCGTTTAAGGACGGAACGAACCGTACCCTAACAGGAGGCTGTGCCGTGACTTTCCAAACGGATAAAATCTTATTTATGGGAGGTGTGAACTACGATTGTTTCTTAGCCGCCATCGCCCGACCGATCCATTTAGCGAAAGCGGAGGCGGCGCGAGATTCAGCGGCCATTACCCGCCTGCAAGCCGAAGCCAAGGCCTATATGCACCATCCGGTAGAATGGTACCGATTCAATACCACCTTACTTCAATACGACCTATCCACGAAAGCATGGAGCGATCTGGGCGAATATGAGCAGTTGGCCCGTGCCGGAGCGGGAGCGGTTATCCAAGATGGCCGGTTAACTATCATCAACGGAGAATTGAAACCGGGTATCCGCACGCCGCAAGTGAATCAAGCGAAATTATAATAGGGATTTAGTGGGATCGCTGGTAAGTTTGCCAACGATCCCTGTTTACTTTTCCCACCCGATTTTCAGTATCCGGAGTCTATTTAGAGCATACGTATCCCAAGGCAAATCCTAGACAATAAGCACGTAAATAATGTTCTTATATAAATCATTGAACATAAACATCTTAAAAAGACGATTATACTTTCCGCAAAACACGTACGTGTTTTTGGAAAAAGTCGTACATGTTTTTCGGGAAACACGTACATGTTTTTACTGAATCACACGACAGGAAACAAGAGCGTATATGGAAATATACAATAAGCCTACCTTAAAAATAAGTATGCGATAACCTACACATCCGGATACGCCTCAAATTGCAGCACATTATTGGCCATGATGGGAAAAGAAGATATCGCAATCATAGATATGCACTCCTCTCTATAAAGGGCTTACCCAAACCGATTACGAATGCCAAGAGGGTGACAGTGGGGATGCATGCATGAAGGAGGGGGCTATTCCACCTTTACCTATAATAAATATATAGGCTACTATTGGCCTGCATCAGTCAAGATCGTTTTCGTTTCTCCCTCGGCTAGATACGGGCTCTCGTTTGCTATTAAATTTCCTGTTCCAAATCATGTACGCTCATCAATCTGATGGAAAAGCACATCTTCATTCCTAAGTGCTTCTTTAAAACGACTAGCTTAAACCATCGTTTCAACTAGTCGTTTTTTTACCCTTTCATGCCGCAAATATATGAAATTCTTTTGAGACCAAAAATGCGATTCAACTAAAAGTTATTCAGCACTTTCACAAAATAAGAGATTCATCTTTTACCAATACTTCATCAAACAAACTTTTTGGCTAATATAAACGATCGTTTTAGCTATTCGTTTTCATCACTTACAATTCTGGTAGGTAAAAATACGCTCTTTAACAACGTACAATGAAAGATAATTACAAAAGTCGGATTATGAAGAACTTATTTAATTACTGGTTTAAGACAAACAAGAAAAGCTTGTATGATCAATTAGGGAAAGAATTCAATGTCAGCGGCTTCCGTGTATATAAGTTAGCACACGGAAAAACCGCTTACTCTCATATGGATAGATTAATATTGGAGAAATTGCTTGAATTGAAGATTATCAGTGAAATCGGGTTCAGAATCTAAAGGTCCCCTCATTTCATACTTTCTTCTTTATAATTTATACGGACACCATACTTCGTGTATATTCGGTCTAACCCCATCAGGCCGCTGGGGTTAGGCTCGCTTTGCGCTTTACCGGATAAGATCTCCTCGCTCATCGTGATTAGATCCTTTACCCGTTGAGGGGTTTCCTTGTTCATTCCGAAATAATGTCCGGGGTAGAGGTATTTGATATCATATTTCTCGATCACCGCACTCATCTTCTTACAAGTAGATATGAGCGTAGAGAAGTCAACTCCCAGCAATAGATTACCGGAGCCGAACGAATCGCCGCTAAAACCATAAGCGGCATCCTTATCCACAAAAGTGGTTGAGCCGGGAGTATGCCCGGGAGTAAAGACTATCTCTAGGATACGCCCACCTAAATCTAGGATTTCACCGTCTTCAAGGAAACAAACTTTGCCTTTATAATTCGGCATAAATTCCGGTATACCTATCGTATCAGCCGGATTGATATAAATCTCCGGGAAATAATCGATAGCCGAGCCTGTATGGTCCGGATGCACATGCGTGGCGACCAGCGTAACCGGCTTATCCGTGATGGAAGCCACGAGCTTATCCAAATCCTTGATCTTTGTTCCGGCATCAATCAAGATCGCTTTCGTTTCTCCCTCGACCAGATACAGGCTCTCGTTCGCCATTAAATGACCTGTTCCAAACCATGTATGCTCATCAATCTGATGGAAAATCACATCTTCATTCCTAAGCACTTCCTTCTCCTCGATACCCGCCGTCTGTGCCTGGCAGAACAAAGCGATCCTTGACAGGAGCAACAACATCATTAATAAACCTAGTTTTTTCATTATCATATTCATTTTTAATTGTAGAGACGTAGCGTGCTGCGTCTCCTTTCGCCTAATAGTATTAAATCGCCGCGATCTTCCGAAGGCTTGCGTCCCATTTCGGCTCGGCGTGGATGAGACGGATAGCTTCTTCCGGCGTGTCGGCTACCGCCCACATCTTGGCGTGCTGGGGACGCATGAAATTCTCGTTCATGGCGTTCCTCAAAAGTTCCAACAAGGGATCATAGTAATGATTAATATTGAGGATTACGATCGGATTGAGGTAGAGACCGAGTTGTTTCCAAGTGATGATCTCCAGAAGTTCCTCTAATGTACCGCATCCACCGGGAAGGGCGATCACCGCATCCGAGAGGTTTGCCATGAGCTGTTTACGCTCGTGCATCGTCTCGACCTCAATCAACTCGGTCAAGCCTTTATGATACCAATCCTGCTCCACCATAAAATGGGGGATAACGCCCGTTACCGTTCCACCAGCCGCTAACGCAGCGTCGGAGACAGCGCACATCAAACCGATATTCCCGGCACCATTGACTACCCGTAGTTTTCGCTCTCCCAAAAGACGCCCCAATTCCTTGGCGGCGTCAAAATAAACCGAGGGAATCTTCGTGCTGGATGCGCAATACACGCAAACAGACGAGATGTTATTTATCTTCTTTTCTTCCATATCTTTTTATTCTTGATTTATATCGTAGCCAAATAAGGCGAAATCCCCCAGACAAGGATCATCGGGGAAGACTTTCGCCAATGCGTCCGTTATCTCACGGGCCGTACGAAGGGTAGCGGTTTTTTGGCCTGTCAAGCCCAAGCGCAAGGAGATCTGGTGCACATGCGTATCCAACGGGATGATTAATTGGCGGGGATGCACGGCTGTTCTCCAGATACCGAGATCGACGGTACCATCCGTACGCACCATCCAACGCAAGAACATCGCCAGACGCTTACAAGCGGAAGTCCCGTGCAAGACCGGAATGCCATTGAGATCAGCAAAAAGTTGTCGCAACCGCAAGATAGGATCTTCGCAAGGACCGGCGGCGGCCATAGCGTCTTCCATACAGTCGTAGGTATCGTATATATCCTTTAGGCGACAACAAAGGAGATGCAGATCATGATAGGTATAAAAACGGTAAAAGGTATCCCGCCCGCGAACCGGGCGGTTCCGTAGGGGAGCGAAAGAAGTCTCTCCGGTACGGATAAACTCGTAAGGACTTTCGCCCATCAGCCGGTGTAGCTCCTCCGCTTTTTGGAGAATATGCGCCCTGCGACCGTAAGAGATCCACGCCGTCAGGAAAGCCGATATCTCAATATCCCGTTTCTCCGTAAACCGATGGGGGAATCGAACCGGATCATCCTTGATAAACGATTCCGTATTGTACGTTTTCGCCCATTCACGAAGTAAAGAGATGGTCTTTGTATCCATGTTATTTCTTCTTTAGAAAATATTGCCGCTCGGGTTCCGGATAATGCTCGATAGCGTAACGAAGCGCCGTACGAGGAAGACGAGTAGCGTTGCGTTCCAAGAAATCGGTAAGCGTCTGCCGCTCCTTTTTGCCGACCTCACGCAGCATCCACCCAACCGCCTTATGCATCAAATCGTGTTTATGACCGATCAACCGTTCGGATAACTCCAAGGTATCCCCAAAATCATTCCGACGGATAAATGCCCACGTAGAGACGATCGAGATCCGTTGTTCCCATAAATTCTCGCTTTCCGCCAAACGGTAGAGGAGGGAACGATCTTTGTCCACCAAATACTCGCCGACGATATCCCGACAGGTCAAGTCTACCAAATCCCAGTTATTGCAACGCCGCATATTCTTCAGATAGAATCGGAAGATGGCTTCCCGCTCTTCCGGCATCACTTTCCGATCCTGGAAACGATAGACCAAAATCAGCAAGGCACATAGACGTGCCTCATGCCACGGACTATCCAGCAACAGCTGCAGCTCATCGAAAGGAGTCGCCTTATTAGCCTTCGCTATGCTGCGGGTTTGCGGGACAACCACCCCGAGAAACTGATCGCCCTCGCCATATTGACCGGGACCAGTCTTGAAAAAACGGCTCAAATGAACCGCCTTCTCGGGTGTACCGACCGACTGTAGCTCGGATAGGATAAACGCCGCCGTCATGGCCGGAGTACCCGTGATACGGGACGATCGCCCTCCAAGAACCCGATCACGTTGTTGCATACCGTGCGTGCCATAATGATACGGGTTTCCATCGTCTGGGTGCCGATATGAGGGGTTAATACCACGTTGTCCATTTCCAATAACTCGGGGAGAGGATAGTCTCCAAACTCGAATACATCCAAACCGGCACCATGAATCGTACCTTCTCGCAAGGCTTTTACCAAGGCATGCTCGTCCACCAACGGGCCACGGGCCGTGTTGATCAGGATGGCGGAAGGCTTCATCTGCTTGAACTCTTCCTCGCCGAGGATATGATAGGTATCGGGGGTATAAGGGGCGTTCAAGGATACGAAATCGGCTTTCGCCAGAAGCTCTTCCTTGGAGACGTAGGTAACATTCAATTTGGTCTCGTCCTCGATGCAAAGCTGACGGCGATTGTGGTAGATCACATCCATGCCCAAAGCATTCGCCCGTTTCGCCAAAGCCTTGCCGATACGTCCCATACCGATAATGCCCAAGGTCTGTCCGGTAACCGGCATACCGAGGTTCTCCAGTACACCGACCTTCATGTCCTTACCAAGCGTACGCAGCTTACGATCACATTCCGTGATACGCCGGGCGGTATCCAGCATCAAGCCTAAAGCGATATTGGCGGTAGGGGCCGTGACAGGATCAGGCGTATTCGCTACCGTCAAGCCTTTCTCGAGGGCGTAGGCCACATCGATATTATTATAACCAACGGCGTAGTTAGCGATCAGCCGCAATTTCGACGCATGGTCGATCAACTCTTTGTTTACCGGGAAATCGAACATGGAGCAGAGCACATCGTACTCCGGTATCATCTCGAAAACCTCCTCATACGTAAAATCTCTTCCTTCGGGAAAGGTTACCTCGTACTTACTTTCCAACTCGGTAAATCCCTCGCGGAACATGTCGTATGTCACTAATATCTTCATCTTGGATCTATTTGTTATTCAAAAAGCAAAAATACAAATCAATTGGCAATTAATTCCTAAATTTGTGACCAATATATATTTATTATGGTACTAAACTATATTTGGATCGCTTTTTTCTTAATCGCTTTTGTAGTGGCTATCGGTAAATTGGTCATTGGTGGGGATACCGCCGTTTTTACCGAGATTATCAACGCTTCTTTCGCTTCGGCCAAGACGGGTTTCGAGATTTCGTTAGGATTAACGGGGATCTTGTCGCTTTGGCTGGGCATCATGAAGATCGGCGAGAAGGGGGGGGTGATACAAGCGTTCGCACGATTGGCGGCTCCCGTATTCAGCAAGCTTTTCCCGGATATCCCAAGAGACCATCCCGTGACCGGTTCTATCTTCATGAACCTATCGGCAAATTTACTGGGACTGGATAATGCCGCCACGCCAATGGGATTGAAAGCCATGCAACAGTTACAGGAATTAAACCCGAATAAAGAATCCGCCAGCAACTCCATGGTGATGTTCTTATGCATCAATGCCTCGGGACTGACCTTGATCCCGATCACCATCATGATGTACCGGGCGCAGTTAGGAGCGGCGAATCCATCAGACGTATTCCTGCCGATCATGCTTGCTACATTCACATCAACCCTAGTCGCTATTTTAGCGGTTTGCGTACGGCAGAAGATCAATATCCTCCAACGGAACCTAATCCTGTTTTTCGGGGGACTGGGGTTATTTATCGGAGGCCTGGTATGGCTATTCAACTCGATGGAACAGGAGCAAGTTTCCTTGTATTCGACCTTATTCGCCAACACGCTTCTTTTTACCATTATCTGCGGATTTATCATCAGCGGCATGCGTAAAAAGATCAATGTATATGATGCTTTTATAGAGGGGGCGAAAGAAGGTTTCCAGACTGCTATAACGATTATTCCTTATCTGGTAGCTATCCTAGTAGGTATCGGTGTCTTCCGGGCTTCCGGAGCGATGGATTTCATCATACAAGGCGTTCGTTTCGGCATTGCTTCGATAGGACTCAACACGGATTTCGTGGAAGCGCTACCTACCATGTTGATGAAACCGTTAAGCGGGAGCGGGGCTAGGGGCATGATGCTGGACGCCATGAACACGTATGGAGCGGACTCTTTCGTCGGTCGCCTGTCATCCATCGTTCAGGGCTCTTGCGATACGACATTCTATGTAGTCGCTCTTTACTACGGTAGCGTAGGTATCCGTAATACCCGCTATACGGTACAATGCGCCTTGTTAGCGGATCTGGCCGGGGCGATAGCGGCGATAGCGATGGCTTATCTGTTCTTTTAACATTCTATACAATCAATAGATTTGAAATGAATCTATTTAAAATCGAATGATTACATTTGTAACGAAATTTCAATACGATAAATAGACCTTATGGCAATAGCATATTACGCCGAAGATATCGAGCTTCCGGCAATCAAGAAAAGAGTGGTTAGCGGCTGGGTCAAGGCAGTGGCCGAGACATACGGAAAGAAAACGGGAGATATCAGCTATATCTTCTGTTCCGACGAGAAGATATTGGAGGTAAACCGCCAATATCTCCAACACGATTATTACACGGATATCATCACCTTCGATTATACGGAAGGAAATAAGATCTCGGGTGACCTGTTCATCAGCCTCGATACGGTCAGGACAAACGCCGAGACATTCCACACGGATTATAACGAGGAACTCCACCGTACCATCATCCACGGCATCCTGCACCTTTGCGGTATCAACGACAAAGGTCCCGGCGAGCGGGAGATCATGGAGGAGAACGAGAACAGAGCGTTAGCGATCTTGCCGGAGGAATGTCGGGGATAAAACATCAACCAATCCCAAAAACACAAATATGAAAACAGAAGACATACCTTACGATTACACGTATTGCTACGCCACGGACGAGCAATGCCCGAAAGCAGTTCATTGCCTACGTAGCCATGCCGCAAGGCTGAACGAGGAACAAGCGATCTCTCTTAATTCACGATTTACTGGAGATCAGAAACGCCATCCTAGATTGAATTGAATAACCCCATTATGATCTTTTCCCCTAAAATGATTGCTTCCACCTAATGAGTATTCCGGCTCCCTAAAGAAATGAGTACATCCTAAATTATAATTGGCGGAGATGACTAATCCCATGTCAAAGGTATAGCCAAGCCCCATTGAAACGGAGAAATCACAATTCCGGATCTCTTCTTTTTTATCACCGGAGAAATCGTACTCGCTCTGGTGCACCGGAGTAGGACCCGAGACGAAAATATAATTCGAAGCTTTCGCCCTTACATTAAAGCCAACTTGTGGGCCCGCAAAAAGATGGAATCCTCGATACAAATAAAATTTAGCGTAAATAGGAATATTTAAATAATCCGCCTTTAGCCGGGCTGTCTCGCCTTTAGCGTTTTCTTTTTGGTAACCTTGCATAGAATAATAAACACCCGGTTCTAAAGCAAACAGTTTACTAAAACGTATTTCCTCCGCCACACCAATATTTAACCCCGGACGCATGTCCGCAAAACTTTCGGGATAAGTATTTGCCAAATTCAAGCCAATCCTAGGAATAAAATGGAACTCTTGAGCATCGGCTCGCGACAAAGAGAAAACAAACAAGATAAACAGTAATACAACTTTTCTCATAACTCCTACATTTAAAACATATCTATATTTATAGATGATTTAAGATACATAAAAGTTGCACTCCCTATCTCATTACTTCACATTAGGGGAGGCACTTCTTCCTCCACCATGATGGTAGCAGCCTTGACAGCTCAAGCACCAAATATTACTCGATCAACAACGGTTCCTGTTTTCCCGAATCATATACGACAAACATAGAGCCGTCTTTCTCGATCATGACGCCACGGCCTCGTTCCTTCTCCTTGTTTTCTTGATTATCGACATTCACGGCAATCACTTTATAATGATAGAAAGTCGTGATATCATCGAAAATGGTATGACCTACAAAGATGCGGTTCACATTATATTTCTCTAATATTTTCCGCAAATCATCCCGGTCTAGCGGATGATACTTATCCGCACTACGTACCATACCCCGATACCAGATCGGTCCATACGTAGCGAACATAAAAGAAAGATCGGAGCCTTTATCTATATTACGTTCTTTTTTCGTCAAGAAGAGACCATCGCTCACGATCTCATTCACGGTAGGGATATCGTAATTCCGGTCTAAAAACTCCTTGCTCAACCCGGCATGGACAAACAGGTTATCTCCGACCACTTGTATCGAGTTACGAGTTTTCAACCAATGTCCCAACTCGCTTTTCTGCCAAAGCTCCGGATAGCTCATTCCTAAAGTATCCGCCAATTGAGTATATTTCTTCTTCGTATATCGCAAATCATTTCCCAGAACCATGGTCTCATGATTTCCGATTAAAAAAGTCACTTTTCCACCGGCATCCTCCGCTTCTTTCTCCAATTTGTAGATCAACCAATAGATAGGGAGTACATCCACGCCCCGGTCAAAGACGTCACCGATTATTACCAATTGGTTAGTCCCGAAAATCCAATTATAGTCCGCATCGATCACTTTTCCCGCCTTTAACAGGGAGGCGAAACAAGACCAGTTCGCATGTGGATCTGAAAGAACAAACGTCTTCTCTGGTTGCACATCTTTCCATTTCGGACGAGAGATGGAGTGTATGGTTACCGGAAACAATCTCTCCCCGTTATCAGAAAACACCTCGAATGAAAAGGTGGTAGGTATACTTTTATAATGCTTATCCAATAACCGGCCTTTCCCGTCTACAGATATCGCACGCATACTACCATCATCCGCTTTCAATAGATAGGGACCATCGATCGATAACTTCTCGATCGCTTGACGAGGTTTCTTATCTTTCCCATAAACCGGACTGAAGCAAGAGGTCAGTAAAACAAGGAAAACAAGGATACGGCATTGAATAGAATTCATAGCAGCTTAAATCTTTAGTTCGTTAAACCTGAAAACAATGTATGTATTTATTATACAAATATAAACGAATTCTTTCACGAACACTCACTATCTTCGCGTAAAATAAAAGGGAATAAAAATGACTTTCAATTACGATGTAATAGTAGTAGGCGCAGGACATGCCGGCTGTGAAGCCGCCGCCGCCGCGGCGAATCTAGGATCAAAGACGCTTTTGATCACGATGGACATGAACAAGATCGCCCAGATGAGTTGTAACCCGGCAGTCGGGGGAATCGCCAAAGGACAGATCGTACGAGAGATCGACGCGCTAGGCGGATATATGGGAATCGTGACCGACCAGACCGCTATTCAATTCCGTATGTTAAACCGTAGCAAAGGACCGGCCATGTGGAGCCCGCGTGCCCAAAGCGACCGTGCCCGTTTTATCGATTGCTGGCGGGGCATACTGGAGAATATGCCGAATCTATCCATCTGGCAGGATATGGTTCAAGAACTGATTATCGAGTATGGACAAGTCTGCGGCGTTCGTACGGGAATGAATGTCGTATTCCGTGCCGGAGCGGTGGTGCTTACGAACGGGACCTTCCTAAACGGCCTGCTTCATATCGGAAGAACCCAGATACGGGGCGGACGTATCGCCGAGCCTGCGGCGACCGGACTTACCGAGCAACTTATCTCTTTAGGTATCCAAACAGATCGCATGAAAACCGGAACACCGGTCCGTATTGATGGCCGGAGCGTTCACTTCGATGAAATGGAGGAACAACCGGGGGAAAACGATTTCCATAAGTTCTCTTACATGGATACCAGTCATCGTAAATTAAAACAATTGAGTTGCTGGACTACCTTTACGAACGAGGCTTGCCACGATATATTACGGGAAGGTCTCCCCGACTCTCCTCTTTATAATGGACAGATCAAAAGTATCGGTCCCCGTTATTGTCCTAGTATCGAAACGAAAATCGTGACGTTCGCCGACAAGACGCAACATCAACTATTCCTAGAGCCGGAAGGCGAGACCACGCAGGAATACTACCTAAATGGCTTCTCCTCTTCCCTACCCTTGGATATCCAGCTTCGTGCGCTCCAAGCGATCCCCGCTTTCCGTGACGTGCAAATCTATCGTCCCGGATATGCGATTGAATACGATTTCTTCGACCCGACTCAGCTAAGACACAATTTGGAGACCAAACAAATCCGAAATCTTTTCTTCGCCGGACAGATCAACGGGACTACCGGATACGAGGAAGCCGGCGGACAAGGTTTGGTAGCGGGTATCAACGCCCACATCAATTGCCACGGCGGACAACCTTTTATCCTCGGAAGGGATGAGGCTTATATCGGTGTCCTTATCGATGATTTGGTAACAAAAGGCGTAGACGAGCCTTACCGTATGTTTACCTCTCGTGCGGAGTACCGCATCTTACTGCGCCAAGACGACGCAGATATGCGACTCACCGAGAAATCCTACCAAATGGGATTGGCCAAACAAGACCGCTACGATTTACTGCGAGAGAAAAAAGAGAGCCGTGACGCTATCATCCGTTTTGTGGAGACCTACTCCGTAAAGCCTCAATATATAAATAGCGGTTTGGAGAAACTGGGCACAGCCCCCCTATCCCATGGTTGCAAATTATTCGATGTCGTACTCCGTCCGCAGACTACCTTAGAGAACCTAGCGGATCTAGTTCCGGCCCTTCGTGCGGAGCTGGACAAAGTCCCGGCCTCTCGTAAGGAAGAGATCATCGAGGCCGCCGAGATATTGATTAAGTATAGCGGCTACATCAAACGAGAGCAAATCATAGCGGACAAGATAAACCGCTTAGAGAATATCCGGATCAAGGGTAAATTCGATTACAATTCTATCCAGTCTTTATCTACGGAAGCCCGCCAGAAATTGACCCGGATAGACCCCGACACGATCGCTCAAGCGAGCCGTATTCCGGGTATTTCCCCTAGCGACATCAACATCCTTTTGGTACTGCTCGGAAGATAAAACACGAAATGTTCCACGTGAAACATATTAAAGGAGATATTCAAATGAATGAAGCTAAAACACTGGTTATACGAGGAAATCTGGTAGATATAATCAACAGGCGCACCTTCGGGGCAGAGATTTCAATCCTAAACGGGCATATCGGAAAGGTAATCCCTACCGGACAAGATGAGGGATCTTACCTCCTCCCCGGCTTTATTGACGCGCATGTCCATATAGAGAGTAGCATGGTAACCCCTGCGGCATTCATTCACGCAGCCGTCCGCCATGGCAGTATCGGTGCCGTGGCGGACCCTCATGAGATAGCGAATGTAATGGGCACCGAAGGAGTCGAATATATGCTCGACAACGCGAAAGGGATTCCTTTCTACACATGGTTCGGTGTCCCATCTTGCGTACCGGCTACGATTATGGAAACCTCCGGTGCGATCATAGACGCAGACGAAACCGCTCGTTTGTTGGAACGAGAGGATCTACACTTCTTGGCAGAGATGATGAATTACCCCGGAGTCTTAAATAAAGATCCGGAAGTTATGCGCAAAATAGAAGCCGCAAAAAACGCAGGGAAACCCATCGACGGACATTATCCCCTAGCAACAGGCCCCAAGCTAAAGGCATATATCGAGTCTGGCATTTCCACCGATCATGAAACCATCTATCTAGAAAAAGGCCGTGAAAAATGTGAGCTTGGGATGCATGTCCTTATTCGGGAAGGAAGCGCAGCGAAAAACTTTGACGCACTTCATCCGCTATTGAAAGAGTATCCCGAACAAATCATGTTCTGTACGGATGACGCACATCCTTCGTTTTTAAACAAAGGACACATAAATAGGATGGTAAAAAAATCGCTGGATTTAGGATATGATCTATATGATGTATTACGGGCCGCTTCCTATAATCCGGCCATGCACTATAAAATTCCCGCAGGTTTCTTACGAGAGGGAGACTCCGCCGATTTTATCCAAGTAAACAATTTAAAGAATCTAACCATACAGGCAACCTATATACAAGGAACCTGTGTATACGATGGAGAGAAATGCACGCTTCCTTTCCACAAACCTATACTCCGCAATAATTTCCACACGAAACCGATCCCATTAGAAAAGCTAGCGGTAAAAGCGAAAGGAAAACAGATGCGTGTCATTGTTTGCGAAGACCGCGAATTAATCACGAAAGAAGAACTATATCCTGTACATACATTCGATGGATTTGTAGAATCAGATACAGAACGAGACATTTTAAAACTCGTCATTCTAAATCGCTATCAAACGGCTCCTCCCGCTATTGCCTTTATAAAAGGAACAGGGCTCAAGCTCGGTGCCATCGCTCAAAGTATTTCCCACGATAGCCATAACATCATCGCTATAGGCGTAACCGATTTCGAGCTTATGCAAGCGATCAATGCGGTAATAAAGGCTAAAGGTGGAATCGCAGTAAGCAGTATGGACGAAGTCACTCTCCTGCCCTTGCCGGTAGCGGGATTGATGAGTGACGAATCATTGGAAGAGACGAGCCGCCGTTACGAAGAGATCGAGGAAAAGATCAAACGGTTAAAGACACCGATGGATTCATTACAAATGACGCTTTCTTTTATGGGATTGCTGGTGATCCCATCCTTGAAACTTAGCAACAAAGGTTTGTTCAATAGCGAGACATTCCAATTTACTTCCCTATTCGTATGATAGCCGATAAAGACGAACATATCAAGACGATCCTATCGGTCATTCCGGAAAAGCCGGGATGCTACCAGTATTTCGATGAAAACGGAACGATTATATACGTCGGCAAGGCGAAGAACCTAAAACGACGGGTATCCTCTTATTTCAACAAGGTACATGACAGCAATAAGACCCGTGTGTTAGTCAAGCAAATCCGGGATATCAAATATATAGTCGTCGATACGGAAGAAGACGCGTTACTACTGGAAAACAACCTCATCAAACAGTATCGTCCCCGCTATAACGTATTATTGAAGGACGACAAAACCTACCCTTCCATCGTGGTAAAGAATGAGTACTTTCCCCGGGTTTTCCAAACCCGGAACATCGTTCGGGACGGATCACAATATTACGGTCCTTATCCCTCTTTGTTCACGGCGAAAGTGATGCTACAGATGCTAAAGGAACTTTACCCTTTACGCACTTGCAAATATCCCCTCACTCCCGAATCCATCGCACAAGGACGCTATAAGGTTTGTCTGGAATACCATATCAAGCGTTGTAAAGGGCCTTGTGAAGGCTTGCAATCATTGGAAGAATACCAGCAAAATATTTCCGAGATCAAAGAGATTCTGCGAGGCAACATCTCGCAAATTAGCAAACACCTCTATGAGGAGATGCAATCGCTCGCTGCCGAGCTCAAGTTCGAGGAAGCGCAAAAGATCAAGGAAAAATACGAAGTCATCGAGAACTACCGTTCTAAATCTACGGTCGTAACCCCGATGCTACATAATATAGATGTATTCACGATCATAGAGAATGACCATTCCGCTTATGTGAACTTTATGCATATCGGAAACGGGGCGATCGTACAAGCCTATACATTCGAGTATAAAAAACGATTGGACGAGACCAAGGAGGAATTGTTAAGCCTCGGTATTATCGAGATGCGGAATCGTTTTAAAAGCACCGCCCGGGAGATTATCGTACCCTTCAAGCTGGACATGCAGCTAGAGAATGTCACTTTCACCATTCCCCAAAGAGGGGATAAAAAGAAACTGCTCGATTTATCCGAGATGAACGTCAAGCAGTTTAAGGTTGACCGCTTGAAACAAGCGGAAAAGTTGAATCCGGAACAACGGAATACCCGTATCTTGAAAGAGATCCAAGAAGCCTTGCATTTGGAGAAATTGCCTGCTCATATCGAATGTTTCGATAATTCAAACATACAGGGGAGCGATGCGGTAGCGGCTTGCGTGGTATTCAAGATGGGGAAACCGTCGAAGCAGGAGTATCGCAAATACAATATAAAGACCGTAGTCGGTCCGGATGATTACGCCTCCATGAAAGAAGTCGTCCGTAGGCGTTACGGGCGGGCGATCGAGGAGCGATCTCCCCTACCCGACTTGATTATAACAGACGGTGGAAAGGGGCAAATGGAAGTGGTTCGCTCGGTGGTAGAAGATGAATTAGGCTTGTCCATTCCAATCGCCGGACTAGCGAAAGATGGTAAGCACCGAACCTCGGAGTTATTATTCGGGTTCCCACCCGTAACCGTTGGCATGCGTTTGGACAGTCCGCTATTCCATCTGCTTACCCGGATACAAGACGAGGTACACCGTTTCGCCATCACTTTCCACAAGGATAAACGAAGTAAGACCCAGACAAAATCCGAATTAGACACCATTAAGGGTATCGGTGAAAAGACAAAAGTATTACTTTTACGTCACTTTAAAAGCGTAAAACGAATCAAGGAAGCAAGCTTCGAGGAACTGAAATCCGTGATTGGCGAGGCGAAAGCCAAGGCACTACAAGAGGGACTGGATGGAAAGCGAACAGAAAGCGAACAAAAATAAAACAAAAGCGAACAAAAAGCGAACAAGATGAGAACAGTTACACAACGTGTGCAGCACGCTTCCGTCACGATAGACGGACAGCTTAAGTCCAAAATTGGAAAGGGGCTATTGGTATTAGTCGGTATCGAGGACAAGGATACGCAAGAAGACATTGAATGGTTGGCAAAAAAGATCACCAACCTACGCATATTTGACGATGAAAACGGGGTCATGAACCGCTCGGTTATCGAAGCGGGAGGCGAGATCATGGTTGTCAGCCAATTTACCTTACACGCCTCTACGAAAAAAGGGAACCGCCCCTCCTACTTAAAAGCGTCTAAACCGGATATCGCCATTCCGATGTATAAAGCTTTTTGCGAAGAGGTAGGGCTTCAACTCGGAAAACCTGTACAAACCGGAACATTCGGAGCTGATATGAAAATTGAACTTTTAAACGACGGGCCGGTTACTATTATTATCGACTCTCAAAATAAAGAATAAGTATGGCAGATATAACCTTACAACAAGCCCAGCAAATGGTAGACTCTTGGATCAAGACCTATGGGGTCCGTTATTTCAATGAGCTTACCAATATGACCATCCTCACCGAGGAAGTGGGCGAGCTAGCCCGGATCATGGCACGTACCTACGGTGAGCAGTCTTTCAAGGAAAGTGACAAACACCGGGATTTAGGCGATGAAATGGCGGATGTGTTATGGGTATTGCTCTGTCTGGCCAACCAGACCGGAGTAGATCTTACCGCCGCTTTCGAGAAGAATCTCCAAAAGAAAACAGACCGAGATAAAGAACGACATATAAACAATCAAAAACTATAAGCATATGGCACATCATCACGATTGCGAATGTGGACATGATCATCATCATGAACATGAACACGAATCAAATTCCGTACAGATAGACCGTTATCATGAAGCTTTCAATAAGTTTGAGCCGGCCCTGCCGGATACCCAGACCACCGAGGCTGTAAACGCTCTTTTAGAGAAACATTTCCAAGAGAACTTTACACCGGAAGTATTGAAAACGATTCATGGTTGCATCGACTTGACCTCATTAACCAGCCTGGATACCAAAGAAAGTATCTGGAAGATGGTAGACACGGTAAATGATTTCGAGGGAACTCGTCCGGATGTCCCGAACGTAGCCGCTATTTGCGTCTATCCCCTATTCGTGGAAACGGTTAAGCAGGCACTTACTGCACAAGAGGTTAAGATCGCGTCGGTTGCCGGAGGTTTTCCATCCTCACAGACATTTACGGAAGTCAAGATCGCCGAAACGGCCATGGCCGTCATGCAAGGAGCCGATGAAATCGACGTTGTCATGAACCTAGGCTATTTCATGGAAGACAATTTCGAGGAACTGACGGAAGAATTACAAGAGATCAAAGAGAGCTGTCGCCACGCCCATTTAAAGGTAATCCTAGAGACCGGAGCTTTAGTCACAGCGGAGAACATCCAAAAGGCATCCATCCTAGCCATGTATTCCGGTGCGGACTTCATCAAGACCTCCACGGGTAAAGGATACCCGGGAGCCACTTTCGAGGCCGCCTATACCATGTGCAAAGCCATCAAAACCTACCATTCCATCACCGGAAACAAGGTTGGCATCAAGATCTCCGGAGGCGTACGCACGGCGGAAGACGCAGTTCGATATTATACGATCGTAAAGGAAATACTGGGCAACGAATGGCTGAACAAGGATTTGTTCCGTATAGGAGCGAGCAGTCTGGTCGGTGATATAGAAAAACGACTCGGGAAATAGTCCATTCTAATTAAACCGGGCGCAGATGACTTAGAATCCTGTGTCCGGTAAGCACTCTCAAAGTAAGTTAACTTACCTTGGCATCGAAGTTAACTGACTTCGTCAAGTAAGTTAACTTCATTGGCTATTGAAGCATACTTACTTTTTTACTAACAAGAGCCATCTCTCTACAACTAATAGATAAAGGAATTTCTATTTGGAGCGAGTCATAATATAATCCGCCAACTGGATCAAGGATATCCGAGCCTCGGATTCCGGAAGCCTCAAAAGAACATCGACCGCCTTATCATGATATTCCTTCATGCGGGCCTCGGCATATTCGATTCCACCATTCGCCTTGGCGAACTCGATCAAGGAATCGACATTCTCCGCCGCGAAATCCTTCCGTAAAATCATATCCAAATAACGGGCGGCCTCCTCTTCCCTACCCTGCCGCAAGGCATATAATAATGGAAGCGTAACCTTACCCTCACGAATGTCATTTCCCGTCGGCTTACCGATATTCGCCTCCTTGAAATAATCAAAGATATCATCCTTGATCTGGAAGCAATACCCCAGATACTCGCCAAACTCACGGCAAAGAGCGATCACCTCCGCAGAGGCGCCCGATGAAATGGCCCCAATCTCCGTGCAAGCGGAAAGCAAGGTAGCCGTCTTCTTCTTGATAACTTGCAGATAACAATTCTCGTCTAAGATACTCTCCTCGGCGGTCTCCAATTGCTTGATCTCACCTTCGGACAAGTCTCTGCCTAAATTAGAGATAATCCCGACAATCCGCAAATCGCCGGTTTGTATGGAACGGATCAAAGCGGTAGAAAGCACATAATCACCTACCAACACGGAAATACGGTTATCGAAGATAGCGTTCAATGAGGGAACGCCACGACGTTGCTTCGTCTCATCGATCACGTCATCGTGAATCAATGTAGCGGTATGCAAAAGCTCCAGCAAAACAGCGGAATTGATCGTGTTATCCGTAACCTGTCCACAGACCTTGGCGGTAAGGAGCACCAATAACGGACGCACATGCTTCCCGGTAGAATTCAGTATAACGTCGATAGCCGATTGTAACCGGGTCGTCTCGCTGCGTAGAGATGCCTCGAAATCCTTATTGAAACGTTCAAATTCAGCGGAAACCGGTTCTTCTATTTTCCTTCTTTCATCCATAATTCCATGCAAAGATTCGCAAAAGTAACAAAAACTATCGAGTAAGCGAGTTTTTTCGTACATTTACCCAGATTTTGTCCCACTAAAACGTGTTAAAAGTAATGAAGTTATTCCTTATAGATGCGTATGCGTTAATTTATCGCTCCTATTACGCCTTCATCAAGAATCCGCGTATCAACTCCAAGGGTGTGAATACCTCCGCCATTTTCGGTTTTATCAACAGTCTGGAGGATGTATTAAAACGTGAGAACCCGACTCATATAGCGGTGGCCTTTGACCCGAAGGGACTGACTTTCCGCCATGAGGCCTTCGAGCAATACAAGGCACAACGGGAAGAGACGCCGGAAGTGATCCGTCAATCCGTCCCTATCATTAAAGAAATCATAGAGGCTTACAATATTCCGATTCTGGAAGTACCCCGCTACGAGGCGGACGATGTGATCGGCACCGTGTCCAAACAGGCGGAGAAGGAAGGCTTCGAGGTGTACATGATGACGCCGGATAAAGATTACGGCCAATTGGTGTCCGAACATATATTTATGTATCGTCCGAAATTCGGAGGCGATTACGAGATCATGGGCGTGCCCGAGGTCTTAAACAAGTACGGCCTCACGAGTACGGAGCAAGTGATCGACTTGCTGGGACTGATGGGCGACGCTTCCGATAATATCCCCGGCTGTCCGGGTGTCGGCGAGAAGACCGCTCAAAAACTACTGACCGAATTCGGAAGTATCGAGAACCTGTTAGCGAACACTGATAAGTTGAAAGGCGCGCAAAAGAAGAAGGTAGAGGAGAACGCCGAGCAAATCCGTTTCTCCAAATTCTTGGCGACGATCAAGACGGATGTCCCTATCGAGTTCGATGCCGCCCGTTGCGTTCGTGAAAAGCCAAACGAAGAGCGCCTGACTGAGATTTACACAGAATTGGAATTTAGAACATTTATTAACAAACTAAGTTCTGAGCCGGTCAAAGCCGCTCCGAAAGGTCCCGTTCAAGGCGATTTGTTCGCGATTTTTACGCCCGAGAGTACGGAAGAGCCCAAAAAATCGATTCTCACGGACTTAAAGTCCACCCCCCATAACTATTATTTAACTGATACAGAGGAAAAACAAGCCGATTTAGCCCGCTTTTTATTGGGTCAAGAATTTTTCGCTTTTGACACGGAAACCGATGGCATCGATCCCTTGAAAGCCGGATTGGTCGGAATGTCGTTCGCCGTGAAAGAAAACGAGGCTTGGTATGTCCCTGTTCCCGCCAACTCAGTAGAGGCGGCGAAAGTAGTGGAACGCTTCTCCCCTGCCCTGCAAAATCCGAAATCATTAAAGATCGGGCAAAACATCAAATTCGATATTTTGGTACTTCGTAAATACAACGTGAAGGTAGCCGGTCCTCTGTTCGATACGATGATCGCCCATTACCTGCTGAATCCGGAATTACGGCACGGAATGGATTACCTAGCGGAGACCTACCTCAAGTACCAGACCGTCCACATCGAGGAACTGATCGGCCCAAAAGGAAAGAACCAGTTATCGATGCGAAACGTACCCGTGGAGCAAATCGCCGAATACGCCGCCGAGGACGCGGACATCACGCTCAAGCTAAAGAATTATTTCGCGCCCGAGTTAAAGAAGGAAGGATTGGAATCCCTCTTCACCACGATCGAGATGCCATTAATATATGTATTAGTGGAAATGGAGGCCACCGGCGTCACGCTAGACACGGTAGCGCTCAAGCAATCCTCCGGAGAATTGACCACATCCATGAACAAGCTGGAGCAAGAGGTTTACGAGCTGGCCGGCACGGAATTCAACATCAACTCCACGAAACAGGTCGGCGAGATCCTTTTCGACCGCTTGAAGCTGGACGAGAAAGCGAAGAAGACCAAAACAGGCGGTTACAGTACCAGCGAGGATGTATTGGAGAAACTTCGCAGCAAACATCCCATCATCGGCAAGCTCCTTGAATACCGCGGACTTAAAAAGTTATTAAGTACCTATATCGACGCTCTACCCGAGTTGATCAATCCGCAGACCGGAAAGATACATACCTCTTTCAACCAAGCGGTAACATCTACCGGACGCCTCAGCTCTACCAATCCGAACCTGCAAAACATTCCGGTACGGGACGATCTGGGTCGTGAGATCCGTAAGGCATTTATCCCGGACAATACGGATTGCCTCTTCTTCTCGGCCGACTACTCCCAGATCGAGCTTCGTATCATGGCCCACCTGAGCGGTGACCCGCATATGATCGAGGCTTTCCAAAGCGGAGCGGATATCCACGCCGCCACAGCCGCCAAGATCTACGGAATCCCGGTAGAAGAAGTAACCGGCGATATGCGCCGGAAGGCGAAAACCGCCAACTTCGGTATCATTTACGGCATCTCCGTCTTCGGGCTCGCCGAGCGTCTGGGCATCCCTCGTTCTGAGTCCAAGGAACTGATAGACGGTTATTTCAGCACCTACCCCCGCATCAAGGAATACATGGAGGAGAGCATCAAGGTAGCCAAGGAAAAAGGATACGTAGAGACCATTTTCAAGCGCAAGCGTTTCCTTCCGGATATCAACTCACACAACGCCGTCGTACGCGGCTATGCCGAGCGAAACGCGATCAATGCCCCTATCCAAGGGAGCGCCGCCGATATCATCAAATTAGCGATGGTACGCATTTACGAACGCTTTGAGGAAGAGGGATTGAAAAGCAAGATGATCCTCCAAGTACACGATGAGTTAAACTTCAATGTCTACAAAGAGGAAGCCGAGGAGGTAAAGAAAATCGTGCTGGAGGAAATGGAAAACGTCATGAAACTACAAGTCCCCTTAATCGCCGATTGCGGCGAGGGAGAGAACTGGTTGGAGGCGCATTAAAATAATGCCGGAATTCCCCTTAAAAAAACATGTACGTGTTTTCCGAAAAACATGTACGACTTTTTCCAAAAACACGTACGTGTTTTTTTAAGACCATAACAGCCTAAGTAAAAACAACAGGGTGTCCTAAATCGCCGGAAGCTTTTTAGGACACCCTATTTATTAGTGATCAAAAGGAACTCTTATTGCTTATAAATCTTCTTAGAGATTATTCCATCCGCCGTCTTTATACGTAAGATATAATGCCCGGAAGGTATCGGCAAGGTAGTCGTATATTGTTTCCGGCTATCTATGGTAGTTCCCCAGACAGACGCGCCGTCGTAAGTATAAAGCATCATATTTTCTATCGCCACATCCGATTGAACCGATAATAGGCCGGAAGCGGAATCAAACACATATTCCAAATCCGAGACAGACGGCTCGGTAACCTCATTAGAAACCACTAACGAACCATCGATCTTTAGGCAGAACGTACGATAGCTTTCACGGATATCCGTATACTTGGTTTCCCACAGCTCACTCAAGTCACCTTGGTAGGTAGCCATTACGGCAAGCATATCACCAATACCCCAATCAAACGAGCCACTATAAGATACCGTCTGGCTCTTCCCTGCCGGAATCTCCAGCCAATTATTCACCTCCCAACTGTAATCGTCTATCGAGAGATTAGGATCTCGCACGTAAAGGCCGGCCGTACCTTGGAAATTCGTTTTTTGCTTGTTATAGAAAGTCACCTCAAAGGTAGCGGTCCCGCTTTCCGCATCGTACCCGACCTTTACAGGATCGGCGGTCAAGCTATTCCGTGCCTGTGAGAAAGAAATAACGCCATCCTTCACATCCAACAAGATATAATCATACGGATGATTTACCGAACGGATCGGACGTAGGATGCTATCTCCTTCCATTCCTCCCAGTACGTACATATACAGAGTAGCCGTAGTATCCGGGATACCTAGGGACTCACAAAGGAAATCTTTCGTTATATAATTACCTAGCTGAAAGTCTGCGATCGTATCTAAAAATGCCGCTTCGCTAACAGGCAACTCCACCGCCTCATTCTCTTCGAAAAAGGCTAATGTATGGACATAGCTCCCATCTTGCCCCAAGTTAAATAGGTTATAAGTAATCGGGAACTTCTCACCAAGCTTGATACTTTCAATATCTTTAGTACCCAAAGAACTGATCGTTAACAACTTCACAGGCTTCGAGTCATCAGATGGTTTGCGGATACCCGTGATCATGGCTTGGCGTTCATTGTAAGTACGTAAATTATCGTCAATCGCACCTAACTCAAAATATCCACTGCCAAACCAGCCCGTATTTAAATGGAAAAGTCCGCTTCGATTATAGCCATCGCAAACAAATGCCCATTTATAGGCCTGATTATTTTCTCCGCTACCACCTTCATAATAAACCGGACGTTGAGCGGCTAGTTCCGTTTTCAGCAGATCCGTCCATTCTTTTCCGGAAAAGAAGGTCCTATCATACAATTGTATATTCTTATCATATCCAAAATTATTAATGAAAGCCTTCCGTACATCTTCTTTATCAGCTCCCGTATCCCATTCATAATTCATATAGGCAGCCGCTCCACAATGGAAAATCAGCGTGGAAACAGCCTCTATCTCATCCCAAGAGGAAGACTCATCAAGAGTAGCAGGCATATTTTCCCAATCATACGTTGTATGCCCAAAATCAGCGGAAACAACCAACGTACTTCCCGGATTCTTATAACTTACGTTACCCATACCGCTTTTCGGATATTGATAATAATTCATGATCTGCGCCATAGCGACACCTTCCCCACCCGCGAAAGTTAGAACATCATTGACAACCGGGCACATCTCATTGTAGGGAGCATCATCCTTCCATTCCGTTTTAATCAAAGGGATCACCGCCTCCGGAAACCGTGAGGAAGCCTCAACACGATCCACCGCTAGAGGCATCCCGGACCGTAACGCCTTTACATAATGGATATACATACGCATAAAATTCTCCATCGTAGCGGACATACCTTTCTCCGGCAAAGCTCCCTTATCGGATATACCCAATAACTGCTTTCCACAATCTTCTCCGGATACGATTACAAAACCTTGGTTATCCCCTACGTTATACAGGTAAAGCAAGGCATTCTCCACACTCGAGGAACGTAATTTAGAAGGAGCCTCGATGCCTTCCTCCGTCCCTACGTAGGCCAACTTAAACTCAGGAAAAGAACCGGCCCTCAACACCGAGGTATTCTCCATCGAATACTGTTGCTGGGCAATCCGGAGCGCTTCGGCCGAACCTATCGGATCAGCTGAAAGTGCTTGTACGCATAGCATAGCACAAGCTAACAAAGCCAAGTAGACGTGTTTCATTGACATAAAGTTTTGAATGAATATTAAATACTAATACATACAAAGTTATCAAAAGCTTTCAAATTCTTTCTATACATAGGCAAGTCTCTGCGATAATTCATACAAAAAAATTATGACAAATTAGCCAAAGGATCAGATAGTATGATGAGAATCTTGTCTAAATTTCCATATTAATTTCCTACATTTACAGACTTAATGTAACGAAATTATGATTAACACTTTAACATCTTTGCGATTTATATTCGCCATGATGGTTTTTGGGGCGCACTGTTATGTAATAGATAATCACTTCGATATCCATTTTTTCAAGGAGGGATTTGTAGGGGTTAGTTTCTTTTTCATGCTAAGCGGTTTTATTATAGCGTACAATTATCAAAAGAAATTTAGTGAGAATAAGATAACCAAACGCACTTTTTGGGTAGCACGCATCGCCCGTATTTATCCCTTACACTGGCTGACCTTATTGATTGCCGTCGCTTTAGGAAACTATGTAATAGCATCGGGAACTATAGATTGGTGCAAGCATTTCCTCGCCTCACTCACATTGACAAACGCCTATATACCAAAAGACAATTACTTTTTTTCATTCAACAGCCCTTCGTGGAGTTTATGTTGTGAACAGCTTTTCTATATTTGTTTTCCTTTCCTTATAGCATTCACGAAAGACTACAGAAAATTACTTAGCACTTTCTTGATTTGCGCGATATTGAGCATTGTCGGTATGTATTTTACTCCTATGATCACCTCCAGCCAAGGAAGTATCATCGAGATCGCGTCAATAGCATTATTCTTAAGTTTCTATCTGTATGCCGCTGAAATCCCCAAAGTATACCGATACTCCTGCTACTACTGGATTCCCATCGCGTTTATCCTAATAAGTTTCTCCCTGCAAAAAGGTATGGTCTCACGACTCCTATCGAACCGCCTCTTAGTGATTGGCGGAGAAATCAGTTACAGTTTCTATTTGATTCATCTTTTTGTACTGCTCTCTTATGCTAAATGGCAAAAAGAAAGCGACTTTCATATAGACTGGTATATCTCGATCCCGCTTCTATTTTGTGTCATAATCCTGTTGAGCCTGCTTTCTTACTACTATTTCGAGAAGCCTATGAACAAACTCGTTAAAACATTATTAAGCAAACAATCGATGAGGCAACCGGTTAAGCATGAAGAGAAAGCCTAAGAAAATAACCGTATCAGCCTAAAATTGATTATCTTTGCGAACTTAAAACAAGTCGCTAGGAGCGACTATATAACAGATTGATAATAAAAAATACGATAATAATATGGCATTACAATGTGGCATTGTGGGACTTCCGAACGTAGGAAAGTCTACCCTTTTCAATTGTCTATCCAACGCGAAGGCACAATCAGCGAACTTTCCGTTCTGTACGATCGAACCGAATGTAGGCGTGATCACCGTACCCGACGAGCGACTGAATAAACTAGCGGAAATCGAACATCCGCAGCGAGTGATCCCCACCACCGTAGAGATCGTGGATATCGCCGGATTGGTGAAAGGAGCGAGTAAAGGTGAGGGATTAGGCAATAAGTTCTTGGCTAATATCCGTGAGACAGACGCTATCTTGCACGTATTGCGTTGCTTCGACGACGATAATATCGTGCACGTGGACGGACGTGTAGACCCGGTCCGTGATAAGGAGATCATTGACTATGAGCTTCAGATCAAGGATTTGGAAACGATAGACAGCCGTATCGCCAAGGTGCAGAAACAAGCGCAAACCGGAGGTGATAAGCAAGCCAAGATCGCTTACGAGGTACTTTGTAAATACAAAGAAGCTTTAGAACAAGGAAAAAGCGCACGTACCGTTTCTTTTGATACGAAAGACGAGGAACGCATTGCCCACGATTTATTCTTGCTGACGGATAAACCTGTCATGTATGTTTGTAACGTGGATGAGGCTAGCGCCGTAAATGGCAATAAATATGTAGATGCCGTACGTGAGGCGGTTAAAGACGAAGATGCCCAGATTTTAGTAGTCGCCGCTAAGATCGAGAGCGAGATCGCTGAGTTTGATACCTATGAGGAGCGCCAGATGTTCCTACAAGAGATCGGATTGGAAGAGTCCGGCGTAAGTCGTTTGATTAAATCGGCTTATAAATTATTGAACCTGCAAACCTTCTTGACCGCCGGACCGGACGAATGTCGTGCGTGGACGTTCCATAAAGGCTGGAAAGCTCCTCAATGCGCCGGTGTTATCCATACGGACTTCGAAAAAGGATTTATCCGTGCCGAGGTGATCAAGTACGAGGATTATATCGCTTATGGCTCCGAGGCTGCTGTTAAAGAGGCCGGAAAGATGAGCGTCGAAGGTAAGGAATATGTTGTGCAAGATGGAGATATCATGCATTTCCGTTTCAATGTATAAGGAGTAACCGAAATAAATCATATCTTTGAAACCGGGTAAAATAGCGTAGAGCTAATTTTACCCGGTTTTCTTATATCCTTTAAATCTATATGTATATGAAACGTTTTCTCTATTCTGTACTTTGTATGTGTATCGCCGTTTTTTGTACGCATGCCCAAAAAAAGAATGTGACTAGTGTGCTGGAAGTGATGGACATTACGACCGGGCAACGTTCCGTTGTCAAGGAATTCCCTTTTTTAATAGAGGCACCTAACTGGACTCCGGATGGTAATTGGCTTGTATATAATAGCGGGGGAAAATTATATAAGCTCTCTCCGGAATCTCCCGGCGAGCCGCAATTAATCCATAGCGACTACGCAACCCGTTGCAACAACGACCATGTGATCTCCGCGGATGGGAAGCAAATAGCGATCAGTAACGGAACGAAAGAAGATGGCCGGTCGCGTATCTATACCCTACCTTTCGAAGGAGGTGTTCCCCGGTTGATTACCCCACTCGGTCCTAGCTACCTACACGGGTGGAGCCCCGACGGAAAACAACTCGCTTATTGCGCTGAAAGAAACGGTAATTTTGATGTTTACGTCATTCCTGCCCTAGGCGGAGAAGAAAAACGTCTTACGACAGCCGAAGGTTTGGACGATGGCCCCGAATACTCACCTTGCGGACAATATATCTGGTTCAACTCCGTACGTACCGGGCTTATGCAAGTCTGGCGCATGAAGGCGGATGGTTCCGAACAAACCCAGATGACATTCGATGAGACCCGAAATTCTTGGTTTCCCCACATCTCTCCGGATGGAAAACAAATCGTTTTCATCACCTATACAAAAGGTGATCTGGAACCCGGACAGCACCTCGCCAATAAAAACGTAGAGTTACGCCTTATGCCGGCCGAGGGCGGAGAACCTAAGACTTTAGTCAAACTATTCGGCGGGCAAGGTACGATAAACGTAAACTCTTGGGCCCCCGATAGCAAGCGATTCGCTTTCGTCAGCTACCGGTTAAATTGACTCGTTCCCGTCTCTCCTGTATTCGGAAGGAATAACCCCCGTCTGCTTAATAAACGCACGACGGAACGTACTGATAGAATGGAAGCCCGAACGTTCGGCTATCTCTTGTATACTGGCCAGAGGTTCGGCTTCCAATAGACGTTTACTTTCCTCTACCCTGAAATGGTTCACGTAATCCGAGAAAGAGTAACCCAGTTCTTTATTGAAGAGCTGGGAAAGATAAGACCGGCTCATCGGGAATATCCGCTGTAAATCCGTCAAGCGCAAGTCTTCCCGTAAATAGGGTTTCTCCCGTTCGAACCATGCCTGTACTTCCTCAACATACCTTTGGCGTATGATGCCTTTCTGTTCCTCACTACCTTGATCATCATCCGTATCCTCCTCCAAATCGGGTAATCCCCATCCGCTCTCGAATGTGTAATCCAAATGGATAACCTTTAGGAACAAGGCCTTATAAAAGAAATAGTACCATAAAACCAATAAAAACGTTTTGTCGATTACATATAGGCTAACCCGATCCGTAAACAACAATACCAAATAAAAAATATACATAGAAGAAAGGATCAGCATAGTCTTTTTCAACCAGTCCAGATCATAATCTTCCGGGTCCGATACATTTTCCCTTAAATACACCTTAAATCCCTCACTATAGCGCAAGATCAGATAAATAGGAACGATCATATACAGAAGCGTGAAAAATAAAATCAAAAGCCTTATAACCACATCCAGATTCAAGGTATCGAATACCTCGCCAAAAGAGTTATAACGATGAATATTTCCACCGGATAGCCGGTAAATCAAAAAAGAAATACCCAATACCCATATCGGACTGGTAAAAATAAAGAAACGGCGAACGGTCATATAGCAAGGTCGTAACACTTCTATCACGTAACAAGCTAATGTAGCTACCACAATACATCCCATAATCAGCACATCCGGATGAAATATCTCTTTTGAATCCTCTAAATACAGGTTAACCGATACTCGTACCGCCGCTAAAAAGGCCCATAATAACATACTCCACCCCAAAATCTGTTTTGCCCTATTCTCACGGGCCCGTAGTAGCAGGGTAATACCACCAAAAACACAAAAGCCTAATATCTGTAAGCTTAGTAGAAACTGAATTTTATCCAACATAATAACACTACCTCCTATCTATTAAACAATACGCCCCCCCGAATGTTCTTTTTGACCCCTCAGTTAACAATATGAACACCTTAGACAATTTGAACGATCTAATTTTATACGATTTCACCGACGTTTTAGACCGTATGCACCTCCCTTTCCCCTTGACCACCCGAAATTTGCATCCAGAAGTTTCACACAAAAATAAGTAAAATAATGAGAAATTTAGTACTCTTTACCAGTATGATTTTAAGCTTTTGGGGTTGCTCCAACGACAAAGACTTCGGAGGTCTTGAGAATATCGGCTGGAATGAAAAACCACTCCAAATAACGACTCGTATCCTAACTACAAAATCCACCAATTTTATACAAGAATTTAAAGAAGGCTCTATGCTCGGACTACAAATCACGTCCGGTACAGTCGACGATTTATACAATGGCATATCCACTTATAAAAACGTAAGCGTAAAAGCTTATAGAGTGAATGGAAAAATCCGGTGGCAACAGAGTCCGGAAGTGATCCTCGACTCTAATGAAGCTACGATATACGCATATTATCCATATCAAGAAGATATAAATTTTAACGCCCGGCAGATACCTGTTAAACTGGCCCCGAACGCATTGGAGACCGATGATTATATGTATGGAACCCATGCGATCGGACAAAAAGCAGTCAACAGTACCTCGCCACTTGTATTACTCAGCATGAATCATGCCCTATCGCTTATATCTTTCCAGCTGAACCTAAGCAAAGGCAAGACAGGTGCCTTTATTATAAGTTCCGTTCAAGTAGGAAATAAGCCCGGTGGAACAACTTTAGTCAGCGAAGGAACCCTCGATATCACGACAGGCGATATCATCGGTTCTACCGCCCGTAGCACGTCCGCATCCACGGTATTATCCTTGACGAATCCAGTTACCCTCATCAACGAGAAATATTGTGATCCTATGCGGCTCATGGTAATTCCACCTTCCGGCACGATCGGAACCGGAGACGTGGAGACCTTATTCACGATCAACGGAGAAACCTACAAATTTGACATACCCGCTAACACCCAATGGGAAAAGGGAAAAAATATTTATATAAGCTAAGCTTTAACGGAAGGTCGTTACAATTGCGAGACGTCTCTATCACAGACTGGTTACCGGGTAACGACGAAGGATTGATTGGCAATATCATGTAAGTTTTTTATGTTGTGGTTATTAAGGTGTAATGCCGTGGCAAGCTTTGATCCGTTTGCCACCGGCAACTACACTGAAAATAACAATTGGCTCTATCATTCCGGCGAATTAGACCATCGGCGTCACTACCCGTACGATGTGTTTTTCACTCAGCCGACTCTATATATTCTCTCAATAAGAGAAACAACGGGTCTCGTCCAAATACCCTTTTACATTCAAGGGCTATCATTCCCTCTCAACTTATCGCCAAAAACACTCTTCTATTTGACTATTACAAGAACGAGACCCGTTTAATAATATCTTTATATCTCTTGGATATATTGATTATTATAGTATACAATAAAGCAGGTTACTTTGCGTATTAAGAGGATAAAACAATCGTTACTATATAATATATAAAAATATCATTTTATAACAGGAATGATAATTAATAGTAATAGAATAATAAACTATATTGGCTCAAATGTTTATTGTTTGAAAGGTTCCATTAAAACATTAGACAAAATGAACAAATTATTATTAATTACGATCTTGTTAATCATCTTTACCGGATGTCATGAAAATCAGCAGTGGATGTCCAAAGAGAAATCAACCACACGAAAGTCAGTTCTTGAAATGACCACCCGGTCCTATACGGCAGGTTCTTCAGTATTCACCGAAATTCTGCCCGAAGGGTCCGAAATAGGATTATTTATAACCTATGGTAATCAAGACAGTTTATATAAAGGCGCATCTCTTTATAAAAACGTAAAATCAAAGGCTGTAGGCTCATCAAAAGGTTCTTTAAAATGGAAACAAACACCGCAGGTATTCCTCAGATCTAATCGACCAGTCATGATCTACGCTTACTCACCTTATAAAGTACAAATACCGTTAGATCCCACTTCCATACCGATCAAAATATCCCCAATCGCGGCGGAAACCCCCTTTTATAAATATGGGAGGCTCTCGCAAGGTCAAAAAGAGGTTAACCGTAAATCTCCGCTCGCGAAACTCTCCATGAATTACGCGTTATCACTTCTCTCTTTCGAAATATATCAAGATTCGAACATTAACGGGCTATTCAAGCTAACCTCCATACAGATCGGTAACCGTGCGGGAGGTAATACCTTGCAGTATACCGGCACAATGGATATCGTAACCGGAAATATCAAAGGAACTCCCGGGGCACACAAGGCCACTTTACTTACAATAGATCCATCCGTAACTTTACGACACGCGAAAGCGGAGGAGCAAAATATCCGTATAGTCCCTACCTACTCTCCTATCCGGGAAAAAGAAGTTGAGGCGATCTTTACGATCAATGGGAAGACTTACAAATACATCATTCCGGAAGGCACCTGTTGGAATAAAGGATATAAATACTCATACAAATTCTACTTCGATGGTAAGGAGATTAAGTTTCACGACTTAGTTGCCTGCATTTGGATACCTAAGTTGAATAAAAAATAATTCTTTTTTTGCCTATTTTTGTAACAAACAAATCCCTTATCCCGTCTTCTTTGTGAAAGCCCCACTCTAAGGCGCACGGACGAAGGGCTATCCAAAAACATAGTATTAACGAAAAAGTCAATTACAATGAAAAGATTACTAGCGTTACTGGCCATCCTCCTTATCAGCCAAGTAGGATACGGGCAGCAGAAGATGGATCAATTATTCAATGCTTTCCGGGGTGAAAGCGATGTTACTTCCGTAAATATCGGAAACATAACGATGAAGCTAGCCAGCCTGTTCACCGAGACAATGGGAGTAAACGGTATAGAGATCCTTGAATTTGATAATTGTGCCCAAGAGGTGAAAGACCGACTGTCTACCGCCATACGGAACCTGAGAGATCCTGATTACGAGACGATGGTCACGGCAAATGAAAGGGACAGTCGCACGAAAGTTCTTGTCAAAATAAAAGAGGATATGATCCGTGAACTGGTCATATTCACGACAGGAAACGACAATGCGTTAATCCGTATCAAAGGAAAGATCAGCCCGTCCGATCTAGACCGGGTAATCAATGAGCACAAAACTGGAAATCATTAAGGGCGATACCGATGGACGTTGATGTTTTTAAACAACGGTTCCTTCCATTTCATCCTAAACTCTATCGAATCGCTTATGCCTTATTAGACAATAAAGCGGATGCGGAAGACATACTTCAAGATGCCTATTGCAAATTATGGAATAAAAGGGATGAGCTGGGAGACATCCAGAATCCGGAAGCATTTTCCATAACATTGGTCAAGAATCTTTGTCTGGATTTCCTGCGCTCGCCTAAAGCAAGCCGAAGAGACAACGAAGAGGCATTGGAGACCGTTCTATTAACGACCGACTCCTCGCCGGAAAAGGAACTGGAAGAAAAGGAGGATATCCGGCATATACAGGAACTGATCGAGCAGCTCCCCGAGAACCAGAGGCAGGTAATCCGCCTGCGTGGTATTGAGGATTGTTCCTATGAGGACATTGAACAGATTACAGGGCTTAGCTCCTCTAATATAAGAACATTACTTTCCCGGGCACGCAAATTGATCCGGGAGAAACTAGAAAAAGCAAGTTGTCATGGATGATAAAAAGATAGATGAACTAATAAACAAGGCACTCCAAGAGGATTTAGCCTTACCGGAGGGACTTTCCGAAAGGCTGGAACGACGAATCGACTTCCTAGCCCAAGAAGAGGTATCTCCCCGAGTCTCACGAAGACGTTCCTTCTATTGGATAAGCGGAATCGCCGCCGCTATTCTTGGCGCCCTATTCCTCATCTTCACGGAGACAAATCGTCCGGCTCCCACTATGGCCGATACCTTTACCGATCCTGAAGAGGCAGCTGTCGTAGCCCAAAATGCCTTGGCGTTCATGTCTAGGAATTTAAACAAAGGTCTCGGGCAGGTCAATGAAGCCGGTCAAGAGATCACAAAAATAAACAAGATCGTAAATAAACATTTAAATGATTAATACAATGAGACTCAAACAACTATATACAATACTGCTTCTCTGCTGCGTGAATATCTGTTTTGCCCAGAACAAGCTTTTCGACAAATATGCGGATATGGACGATGTTACTTCCGTATATATCTCCAAGAAGATGTTTCAGATGATGCCGGTCATGGAAACCGCCGGACTCAACCTTGCCAATCTGAAAGGGAAAATAGAATCCCTGCAAATACTCACCACCCAAAAAGCGGATTTGAGGGAACGAATGCGAGGGGAGCTCAAAGCCTTGATCGGAAAGGACCATGAGGAACTCATGCGAGTAAAAGACGGAAAGACCAAAGCCAATTTCTACGTCAAGCAACAAGGAGAACTGATACAGGAGTTGATCATGATAGCCGACATGGACGATGGGGGTTTCAGCGTCATGCAATTGTTAGGGCGTTTTACGCTCCAAGATGTGCAGGAAATTACCAGTGAGATCAACAAATAATTAGGATAATTTCGTGAAAACCATCGGCTTTTTATAGTATCTTCACCACCATAAGTTAAACAAAAATCATACGCGTATGAAAAGATTCATTTTTACAGGGATAATCATCCTGTTTGTTATGGCTGGATGTGGAGGCGACCATTCATCGACCGATGGTCTTATAACCGTGGATGTAAACGATAGTTATTCAACCAAAAAAGAGTTGGTCCTTCAAGACTTCATGGATGTGGAGTATATTCCGCTGGAAACAAACGATGAGTTTATCAATCGGGCATGCGTGCAGGCGGTTGGCGAGAAATACATAATCGTGACAAACTTTTACGATGATGGCAATATTTTCGTATATGGCCGGAACGGAAAAGCTATTCGCAAAATAAATCGCAAGGGACAAGGTGAAGAAGAATACGTGTCTATGAGATCGGTTTCGTTAGATGAAGAAAACGAAGAGATTTTCGTAAATGATTTTCATGCGAAAAAGATAAGGGTTTATGATTTGGAAGGAAATTTCAAACGAAGTCTGAATCAAAGAAGCGAGAAAAGTTCGTTTTACGTGGAAATGCTTGATTATGACAAGGACAACTTGATTTGCTATGATAAGTTTAATTTTGAGGTACCGTTCTTGCTTGTGTCGAAGCAAGATGGAAGTATAACGAAAGAAATCACGGTTCCATATAAAGAGAAGCAATTATTCCATATCGTTGAAAGACTTTATGATAAAGGAGAAACAAGAGCAGCTGGACCAGGTCCGTATAACAGTATAATTCCTTTTAAGGGTAATTGGATTCTATTTGAGGCCTCTGCAGATACGGTCTACACCTTAATGCCTGATTACAGTTTGCGCCCGCTTATCGCACGAACACCCCCTATCCACACCATGGATCCGGGCGTTTTCGTCGTCTTAAGATTGATTTCCGATCGTTATTATTTCATGGAAAGCGTAACGAATATATATGATTTTAACACAGGAGAAGGTTTCCCGAGAAAGTACTTCGCATACGATACGCAAGAAAAGAAATTTTTCAACTATATCACATACAACGATGATTATTCTTATAAGAAAGAAATCTATATGGTGACATTTCCTCCCATCAATTCAAAAGGCGAATTGTGTTCTACCATCAATGCTTCCGATCTTTGCCAGGACTATAAAAGGGGAAAGCTGAAAGGCAAACTAAAAGAGGTAGCCGCGACATTGGAAGAGGATGACAACCGGGTGGTAGTGTTGGTGAGACCTAAAAAGTAAACGATTACCAATCATCGGTAATACGATCAAGCGGATTATTTCCCCGTAATAATCCGCTTAATCTCACTCAGTTTGTTCAAGGCTTCCAAGGGGGTAAGATTATTCACGTCCAAGTTCTTGATCTCATCCCGTACTTGGCTCAACACCGGATCATCCAACTGGAAGAAACTCAGCTGATACCCCTCGGCGGCAGACGCGATCGCTTTTACAGGTTTACCCCCGATGCCTTCCTGACGATTCTCGGACTCCAACTGCTTCAAGATCTCATTCGAACGCTTCACGATGCTTTTAGGCATACCGGCCATTTTCGCCACGTGGATACCAAAGCTATGCTCGCTTCCTCCCGGTATCAACTTACGCAAGAATATCACCTTATTCCCTACTTCCTTGACCGATACGTTATAGTTCTTGATCCGCTTAAAGGCACGCTCCATCTCGTTCAGCTCGTGGTAATGGGTAGCGAACAGCGTCTTCGCCTTCGCATTCGGGTGCTCATGAATATATTCCACGATCGCCCAAGCGATCGATATGCCATCGTAGGTACTGGTACCCCGGCCTAACTCGTCGAACAGTACCAAGCTCCGGGAAGTCATATTATTCAATATATCGGAGGCCTCATTCATCTCTACCATAAAAGTAGACTCACCCACCGAGATATTATCCGAGGCACCTACACGGGTAAATATCTTATCCACGATACCTATATGGGCGCTCTCGGCCGGAACAAAGCAACCGATTTGCGCCATGAGCGTAATCAAGGCTGTCTGACGCAATAAGGCGGACTTACCGGCCATATTCGGACCCGTGATAATGATGATCTGTTGTTTCTCGTCATCCAGATAGACATCATTGGCGATATAAGGTTCTCCCAAGGGCAGTTGTTTCTCGATTACCGGGTGGCGACCTCCCTTTATGTCGATCTTGTCGGAATCACTCACGATCGGACGGATATACTTATTCGCCTCCGCGGCCTTGGCGAAAGATAAAAGGCAATCGATACGCCCGATCAAGTTCGCGTTCATCTGGATAGGCGGAATATACTCCGTCAAGGCCAATACCAGCTCATTGAAAAGGCGGGTCTCCAGAGCAAGGATCTTTTCTTCCGCCCCTAATATCTTCTCCTCGTATTCCTTCAACTCCTCGGTAATATAGCGCTCGGCGTTCACCAAGGTCTGTTTACGGATCCAATTCGCCGGGACTTTATCCTTATGGGTATTACGTACCTCTATATAATAGCCGAAGACGTTGTTGAAAGCGATCTTCAAGCTTGGGATACCCGTCAATTCGATCTCGCGCTGCTGTACCTTCAACAAATAATCCTTGCCGGAATAAGCGATGGCACGCAAGTCATCCAATTCCTCGTTGACCCCCTTCGCTATAATTCCTCCCTTATTGACCAACGAAGGGGGATCGTTATTAATCTCTTTCTCAATCCGGTCGCGGATCAAGGCGCAAGCGTTTAATTGCTCCCCGATCCGGCATAAGCTGGGTTCCTCACTCGCCATACATGCCTCCTTGATCGGCTCGATCGCACGAAGCGCGACCTTTAGCTGAACCACCTCACGAGGAGATACACGGCCGACAGCCACCTTGGAGATAATACGTTCCAAATCGCCGATCTGCTCCAACTGCGTATCCAGCAACTCCTTTGTCTCCGGTTCACGGAAGAAATAATCCACGACCTCTTGGCGTTCTTGGATCGGTTTTACATCCTTTAGCGGGAATAGTATCCACCGGCGAAGCATACGAGAGCCCATCGGCGAGATCGTCTTATCGATCACGTCCAACAAGCTTGTTCCCTCATCGTTCATCGTACCCACCAGTTCCAAGCTGCGTACCGTAAACTTATCCAAGCGGACGTATCGATCCTCCTCGATACGGGATAAAGCGGTGATATGGGAAATATGCGTGTGCTGGGTCTGGTCCAGATAATACAGAATCGCCCCGGAAGCGATAATACCTAATTTCAGATGTTGTACGCCAAAACCCTTCAGGTTCTTCGTCTCGAAATGCTTCAACAGGCGATCCTCGGCAGCCGAGGTCGTAAAGATCCAGTCATCCAGCTCAAAGATAAAGAAACGAGGACCGAAAGCCTCCTCGAAACGTTTCTTGTTTCCTCGTTCGATCAAGACTTCCTTCGGGGAAAAGTTATTGAGTAATTTGTCGATATAGTCTATAGAACCCTCCGCCGTCATAAACTCGCCGGTAGAGATATCCAAGAAAGAGATACCACATACCTCCTTGGCGAAATGGATAGAGGCCAAGAAATTATTCTCTTTATGATTCAGTATATTATCATTGATGGAAACACCGGGAGTCACCAATTCCGTAATACCCCGCTTCACCAGTTTCTTCGTCAACTTAGGGTCTTCCAGCTGGTCGCAAATAGCCACACGCTTTCCGGCCCGCACCAACTTCGGCAGATAAGAATCCAAGGCATGATGTGGAAATCCCGCCATCTCGACATGCTGCGCCACGCCATTCGCACGTTTGGTCTGTACGATACCCAGTATTTCCGCGCCAATCACGGCGTCCTCGCCATACATCTCGTAAAAGTCTCCAACCCGGAATAAAAGGATAGCGTCCGGATGTTTCGCTTTTATATCGAAATACTGCTTCATCAAAGGGGTTTCCACAACTTTTGCCACGATAGTAATCTTTTAAATGCGTTTACAATTTATCCGCACAAAGGTACTATTTTTTTTCTATCCGTTTACTTTCTTATAATCCGCTAGAAAAGTAGCCAGCCCACTATCCGTTAACGGGTGTTTCAATAAGCCTTTAATGGCGGACAAAGGACAAGTAGCCACATCCGCCCCGGCCTCCACGCATTGGATGATATGCTGGGTGCTACGGATAGAAGCCGCCAATACTTGGGTATCATAATCGTAATAATCATACATTTCCACGATCTTACGTACCAGCTCTATCCCGTCGCTGGCGATATCATCCAAACGCCCGACGAACGGCGATACATACGTAGCCCCGGCCTTAGCCGCCAATAACGCCTGACCGACAGAGAAAACCAGCGTACAATTCGTACGGATGCCTTTTCTGGTGAAATATTTTATCGCTTTAATCCCCGCTTCGATACAAGGTACTTTAACGACTATATTAGGATGTAAAGCTGCCAACTCCTCCCCTTCTTTTATCATGCCCTCTAAGTCGGTAGCGATTACCTCGGCGCTTACATCCCCGCCCACGATCTCGCAAATTTCCAAATAGTGTTTCCGTTGATTTTCCACCCCCCGGATTCCCTCTTTCGCCATTAAGGACGGATTAGTCGTCACGCCATCCAATACTCCCAATTCATTCGCTTCCCGGATTTGATCCAGATTCGCCGTGTCAATAAAAAACTTCATAGCTTTACACTTTAATGTTACGTATTTATATAACCCTTCTGATTCGCTATTAGTTCTAAATCAACCGCCTCAATCGCCTACTAATTCGATATACAAGTCGTTAAGCCATTTGCGGAGATGTAAGACGGCGTATCTTTTCCGGGACAGAAGCGTATTCACCGGAACATCCGTCGCCTCGGAGATCTCCTTAAAAGAAAAGCCTTCCAGCTCGGTCAACTCAAAAACCGTACGCTGCTCATCCGGCAACTCCGCTAAAGCGTTCTCTAACTCCTCCCATACCAAGGAACGGATAAAATCCATCTCAGGGGACTGATCCTCATCCATCAGCCACTCAGAAATCTCATTCATAAACCTTCCTTCCGAATCTTCCCCTTGCTTATAGGGCATTGGCTCCTCCGTATGCTTCCTGCTACGATCTATGATCTGGTTCCTCGCCACGGAATAAAGCCAAGCAGATACTTGCCCTATCACGGTACCCTCCGAGTCTGTTTTCAACAGTTGGTAAAAAACATTTTGTAAGATATCCTCGCAATCCTCTTTGGAGGGGACTCGTTTAGAGATAAAACTCTTTAGCTGAGATTGGTATTTCCTGAATATATCCGATATAGGTATATTTTCAGTCTGCCGTGTCATTCTTTCTCCTCATTAAAGCCATTCATCCATCTACGAATAAAGGCTTTTTTCTCCTCCAGAGATACATGTCCCATCCGCTCATGAAAACGCCTATGCTCTTTCCGCCAATTCACATTCCGGTTACCCATGAAACCGAAGTGATGCCAAGGTCCCCCAAACAATAGGCGTGTCAATACCATCAAGCCTGCCGCCTGCCAGTAATTGATAGTCGTCCAGCCCGTGATAGACGGGATCAAGGCATTCCACAACAACATAACCACTGCTACGATCGCCGCGAAGACAGCGATAAATATAACGACGTGCGTTATTTTTCTCCATGCGTTCATATTACTTATCTGATTTTTTATTCGTTTTTACTTTGTGGTCACTAACTCAATCGCCTTAGCAGGACATATATGGACACATTTCCCGCATCCTACGCAGTTTTCCAGATATTCCACGGAAGCCAGCAGGCAGTGTCCGTTATCGATCATCTTCAACACATCGCGCCTACATCTATCAACGCAACTTCCACATCCTGTACAATCATATGAGGCTATCTCCAAAGAGAGTACCTCCTTCTTTTTATGCCAAAACATCTTTTCTTCTCTTTTAATTATTAAACTTCATTCTCGAGTCAGACATGTCCTTCTATTTAGGGAGACGATCGAGAAGAAAAGATATTTTATGAGAATACTTATTTTACAGACAAAGTATATTTCCTATCGATCCATTCGGCCAATGAAATACCGCCCAATTCTTCGATAGTCTCTTTCCTTTTATAAGGTTTTAGTTGATGAATACGTTTCCAAATATCATTAAGCCAGACCTCATATCGGTTAGGCAACATAAGTTCTGGACGGAATTCCGATATATCTAAGTCTAAATCATCACTATAAAGAAGATAGTTCTTTATTAAAGTCGCAGATTCTAACAACTCACCAACCACATGCGGTAAAGGAAAAGGCAGAAGTTCATCATTCAGTTTCAATTGTTGGCCCCCAGCGGAAAAAGTGTCCCGCATATGAAAATTAACAACAGACCGGCGCGTACATAACCATAAGGCAGCATTCTCATAATTCCCACTCACTACTTCCGGGAATAAAATAAATATCTCCGCTTTTAGTCTCTTATTCCTTTCCGGATCCGCATATTCTCCATTATCCACCCACAGGCTTATATTCATATCCGTATGCTCCTCCAAACTTTCCTCAGCGGAAGTGCCCAACCACCAAGGCATAGCTTTCTTTTTGGCTTTAATGGCTTTTTCCCTATAATATTTTCGAACGATCTCTATAGAATCCGAAGCATTCCTTAATTGATCATAAGCAACTCCCATCTTACTAAAAATAGTCTGCTCTTTCGTTAATTCCATATTAATCAAATAACGGGGAGAATGGGTAACAGCTATATCGGAGAGACAATCCTCATAAGGACGGCACTTAAACTCCGCCGTCTTACCTCCCAGTTTGCCGAAGAGCATATAGATATTTTCTACATTCTTATCACGTGTAGACTCCACGATGCTACTTCCCGTAGATGTCCAATGGTTCTCTTTTGTAGATTTTACCTCAACCCCATAATATTTCTCCGCGATAATATCTGGAAAATATTGGGCGGAAACCAAGCGTATCTCCTCCGCACGGAAAGGAGTTCTACCGCAAAGTTCTTTCATCACGTTCACTACTACATTTTCCAGTTCCTTACTCTTACAATCGCAATACGTACCCGGAATAGCAGCTGCTTTTTCATTCAAGTATGATTCCAGCATAAACATAAAATCCGCAAAAGCCTCATCCGCTTTTTGAAGATTTCTATTACGCACAGTAATAATATTCTCCTCTTCCATATTATCTCTTTTTAAAATACAACGGCCATAAAGTCTGTATGCGATTCGCTATATGATACGCTAATACCGGAGGAACCGCATTACCGATTACTTTATAAGCGCCTGAGGCACTTAACTCAAAACGTGTACTGTTCTTTTTATGGGAGACAAACGTATAATCCGGCGGAAACGTCTGTATCAAAGCACATTCTCGAGGAGTTAAGCGACGTTCTTGTAAACCGGCGTCTAATTCTTCCGTAATAACGCCCCCATGCTCCCGGGATAAACGACGGTATTCTATATTTCCATGATGCTCGGAACGAATCGTCGGGCCAATATTATCCAGCGCGATCTCCTTTTGACCTTGACAATGAGCTCCCATATATTTCGCCTGTGAATAATACCGCTGGGATGGATCTTCTGTCCTATCCGGTTCCTCCAATCCTACAAATACATCCCGACAAACCACCGGTGGCAATAGTTTCTTATCTTCCACGGTGCAAGCATGTGTCGGACTCGGATAAGGATCGTAAGCTTTGGGTATCTTCTCCTCTTGAAGCGCTCTTAAAGCCTTAACCTTTAACGCGGACTTACGTATCCCGATAAAAATCACACGCTCTCTAGACTCCGGAACCCCATAATTGCCCGCATGTAAAACTTGAGGATCTAAAACAATATATCCATCCCCAGCCGCATGGGCGAAGTCTCTCTGAATAATACTTTTCACGTCTCCCAGATTCACTAGTCCCTTCACGTTCTCCGCGATAAATATCTTGGGTCTCGTAATATCGATCACCTGCTTCATCCAATAGTAAAGTTTACCCCTCGTCTCTTCCGAGGCCTCATCGTCCTCACGCAATTTCCCGGTATGATCCTTATTCGACTCAAACCCTAAACGTTTACCGGAGACACTGAAATCCTGGCAAGGAAAACCTCCCGTGACGACATCTATATTTTTAGGGAAGACTTTTTTCCCCGCTCGATGCTCTTTCACCAAGTCTACGATACTCTTTGTATTATAAACGTTTTTATCATATCCGAATCGATCCATATATTGAAGCCAAGCGGTTTGTGCCTCTTTCAATATATCATTCGCAAAGACCGTTCGAAAACGATTCTTCTGTAAACGAACCCAGTGTTCATCGATAACCTCTTGAACCCACGTATTTTGAGGAGATATAGACTTACGATGACATATAAAATCCCCCTCGAATCCTAAATCCATGCCCCCACATCCGGAGAACAGGGACAAGACCCGTAAGCTATCCAACGATTCAATATCCTTTCCACCTCTTTTCATTTCCGATCCTTGCTATATACTATTTTTTTATCAAAAGAATCGCAAATCTACAAAAATCACGGGAAAAGCACTAGAATTTATTAGTCTTTGCTCAAAACAATCTTATGCAGGAAATTGTCCTCATAATAATCTACCATATAGATTATCGAATTATCTTCTGTCGCACATCCAGTGTATAGGCCTCTTCCTTTGGGTAACGAATAACGAGCTACCGGATTCCCATCCCAATCAAATTGCTCCAGATACAAGGGATTCGTTTCATCCGTATCTTTCTTTGATTCCCGGTAAACGGCATAGACATACTTGTCACTCGCGAAACAACTGTAATAATAGAGAGGATTATCCGGCGAAGAGGTAGTTTGTAAGGTTTTATCTCCAAATCGGCACATCTTCACATGGTTACCATCAAAGTCAAAGAAAACGATCCGGTCATGAAAGGTAAACGCAAATGCTTCTCGTTTTCTTGAAAAGCTATGCGCCAAATTTCCGATATAGAAAAACCAACCTGCTCCTTCAGCGAACAGGAAAGGTACGGTTCCCTTCACTATAGTATCATTCAAGCTTACCAATCCTATTCCCATTCCATCATTTGAACCTAGACTAACCTGCATCTTGCCATCTCCCATATATAAAGGCTTATCAGGGACTATCTTATTTTCAGGGATTTCAGCCAATTGATCATACTCCTCTAGTTTAAGGGTAGTGGACAAGCTAAAGATCCGATTATTACGTATGTTCCAGACGTAGCAAAGCTTATCGGTCTCTTCCGTGGGTATCATGCGTATATCATTGAACTCATCCGGTCCCTCGCCAAAAGGGGCTAATTGAGCAACCGTTTTATAATCGGGCAAAGAGAGTACATGCAAAAGATAGGCTCCCTCCCGCCACTCAAGGTGTTTAACGATGAGGTAGTTGCCTTTAGCCAATATATTCACTTCCCGAAGCTCGATCTCCAAGTCAATCGGTATCCGCTCAATAGAACGGATCTCCCCTTTCGGGAAATCAGATTTCTCTAGCTGAATGATATTCGACTTCGGTATTTCCGGATACTCCACTCCACCAAGTTGAACTAAATTAACAACTTGAGAATTATTTGATTTCTCATGTCCACATCCTGCCAATAGCAGAATAATTACGGCAATAGCACTAAAAAAGGCAACAATACGCATATCCCTAACTATTATAATATTCTACTTTCAATCCTATTCCCCCGGTTCAAGGCCCGTGACTTACCAAATTATTCCAGAGTCAATACCTAAAGCTTTCATTTTTTTTGGCATTAGCCTTATATTGAATAGTTTGTCAAAGATAGTTCTTAATCACGAAAGAGACAATATCGCAAACAAAAAATGCAAAAAGGCCTCAATAATTATTCAAAATTTATACATCATATACAAGCAAAAGCCATGCATAGAATTATCTCTCTACACATGGCTCTTTTTCACGTACTCTTTTCTTATAGGCAGTTATTCATCTTTGTTTTGGTTCTAAATAAAACATTATGTGTTTCTATATTTTATTATTCCATCATTTCAAAACAAAAGGAACATATACAGAGAGCATCAAATCCGAAAGATGTCCACGACGGCCATTAGCCGGTCCGTTATTGAAATGCTTCAAGGTATTGAAACAGCCATATTGATAAGAAAGGCCGAACTCACAATGCTTGCTTAAACGATATCCCACCTTCGCCATCACGGACAGATCAAACACGGCTTGTGGTTGTACATAAAGCGTAGGAGCGATACCGGCACCCAAATGGAATTTCTTGGCAAAACGCCAATTCCAACTAGCGGCTACGGAGATAGGCATGACAAATTCATCAATCGTCTCAGTACCACCTTTGAATATATGTGAACCACCTTCCATACCTTCGTAAGAAAGATAACGAGAAGACTTGACAGTTTCCATTTTTTGGAATCCCATCGTCATATCCAAGTCATAGAAGAATTTCTGTTCCGGAAGGAATCGGAAGCGATAACCGATCATACTATTCAATTTATAATCGTTCCGATAATCCAAATTCGATTTATCCCCCCAAGTAGTCTCCTTCCAACCGTCCTGCAAAGGGAATCCAACACCAGCACCTACTAATAACCCATGCTCTACTTGAGCGAAAGCTGAAGTTGTTATTAACAATAATAAAAATAAAACTTTTTTCATCGTATTAAATATTTATCCTTCTCTCAGTAGTATTGACGAATAACCCTTAAATGGAATGTCATCGGCTTGAATTTCCAAAGTTCCATTAAGTATCCAAAGAGGTGAATAGGCATTTTTACCACAAATACCTAAATCAATTGTATTTTTACCATAAGCTGCATATTTTAGTTTAAGTGGTTGATCATTACAACTCAAAAATTGCCCATTGTTAGGATTTGTAACACCAAAACCTACACCAGATCCTTTCACTCTATAATCTAAATACACATCTGCATGGTGTTTTTTCCACATCACCTTTTTTTTCTGACTAAGTATTTCACAACTTACTACCCGATATTCTTGATTAGATATCATCCGAGAACCTGTAAATTTAGGAATTGCTCTTGCTTTTACATAATCACCACCAGGTATTTGATATTTAATTTCAGCACAATTCATATCAGATTCAGTTGTGGCTCCATTACTACCATACAATGATATTCCTAATCCAAAATATTCCTCTAAAGATTCATATACAGCAGTATATACAACACTATCTCCAATTAAAAACAATCCTTGCCTATTTACAAAAGGACTATACGTGGAACCTTTTAATTTATAATGCGCAATAAAATCTGTAGAATCATAAGGTTCAAACATGAAAACATCATCATATTTTTGTTTGAATTCTTTAATTTGATGAGCAGGCCAAGGTTGGCTAAGATCTTTCTCATAATTGTCTACAATAAGCTCCTGTTCTTGATCTGCTTCTTGCATAAGTTGCCATTGACTTACGAAACCAGCTCCCGAGAAAATATTATTTATCTCTTCTTCTGACATATCATTCATCTCCCAAAGCATCGCATTAAATACGGAATCATTCTTGAACTGAATACATTTATCTCCCGCATAATCTACAATTTGGAAATCTGCTTCACCAACAAAAGCCTTCGTTTGTAATCCTGTCGTTTCAGCAACCTTAATCAACTCCGCATCATTACTACATGACATCATTAATAAAGTACATGCAGATGCTAAAAGCACTGTCTTTTTGTCCATACATCTAAAATTTAAATTATTTATAAATTAAAAAGACCTTCTGCGTAGTTTTCTGAATCTGATATATAAAGTCCATAAGATCCAGAAGTACATTCATCTAATGAGATAATACTAGAAGAAACATCTTGTGTATCCACTATCTCCTCATAAACGATATTTCCATTCGCATCCGCAACAGATACTCGTACCTCTCCTACATATTCCAAAAACTCCAAGGATAAAACTTTTGAGGTTTCATCTATGTCTGCTTTTATAGGTACATCCAAATTTACAGATCGCTGTTTTTTCTTAAGATGACCATGTAAAGGCACATGACCTGCAAAAGATGGAATACAAATTGAAAAAATAAACAACACTGCTAGTAGCCATTTTACATTTTTCATAATCTCTCTTTTTTGTTATGTTTCGGTTGCAAATCTAGAGATTATATATGATCTAAAGGGGTTAAATTATGTAATCCACATAGACAAAGAAAAAAACGTAAACACTTGACAATCAAATACTATAAAAACAAATACATAGACAAACAATCGTAGAGCCCCTTAAATGAAGGTTTATTACATACTAAATATTAACAAGAGATTCATACAATCCTTGTTTACCTTCCCAATTTAATTTCTTTCGTACTCGCAAACGTGTACGATCGACGGAAGTAGGAATAATATTTAAAAGGATAGATATAGCTGTTGAATCAAGTTTAAATAATGTAAGGAAACAAAGATGCATCTCCGATGGTGACAAGCCTGCATCCTTCAGTACCTTTATAACACTAGGGTAAACTTCCATCATCAAAACTTCAATATCAATCCACATTTTTTCGGAAACGGGTGCTTCAGAATGATTAGGCTGCACAGTTTGAGATATTTTCTTTATTTTTTTAGCTAAATTACTATTGAGAATTTTAGATTCTCTTAATTCGAATAATCGAGATCTCAAGCTATCTACCTCTTTCTTTACATTTTCATATTCCACTTGCATTTTCACCGAAGAATGCTGAGTATTTTGCAATTGGATTAGTTCATCACTCTTTCTCCGAAGTTCTGCATATAATTGATATATGCTTTGATTCAAAGTATTAATTTTTTCTTGTTGTTTTAAAAGTGAACGATTCTTTCTTCTTATCGTAGCTAAATAGACAATAATGAGTAAAGCACATAAAAATAACAATATCAATATAAAAGTATAATTCCTTTGCCCCTTTAATAGTAATCTTATATTTTCATTATGCAATTTCAAATGTTCATATTTTTGTTCTGTATCATATATATCGACAGATTTACTTATATTCATAAGGGAATCCTCTGCTGCTACATATTCTTCATAAAAAGACAAAGCTCTTTTATAATCATCTCTTTCTTTATTTATTTTATAATAATGATAAGCAATAGTAGCCGGTACAAAATCATTATCTATGGATACACTATTAGCCTTTTGAAGATAATTTTCCGCTTGTTCTAAATTTCCACGCTTTTGCTCAAGATCTGATAAGGTCAAATAATCCGAAGCAGTATCACTCGAATCCTCTTTTATGCTCTTCAATAAATATTTTTCAGCTAAATCATATTTTTCCAAAACATTAAATATATTACCTAGACCATTGTATACATAATTTCTAACCTCATCTACTCTCAAGGAATCTATTATCACTTCTGCTCGCTTCAATATAGTTAAAGCTAAATAATTAGAATCAACATCCATATAACTCCTTCCCTCATTCACAAACGAACGCACATAGCTTTTCATATTACCGGCCAATCGAAAATACCGTCCGCTCTCCTTATATTTTTTTGCAGCTAACACATAACGATCATCCAGTTCATACAAATCCCCCATATAACTACAAATATACCCGGCACGATTATAGTTCTTAATCGCCAACGCAACCTCCAGCGCATCGGAGTAAGCCCTCATTGCCTTCTCGTACTCCTTATCCTCCACATACGAACGCCCCAGATAAAGGCCGATCTCAGCCTCCTCTTCCCGCATCTTTTTCTTTTGATAGTATTTCAAGGCGATCTCAAGCTGGTTCGTATAAGGCATCTCGTCCTCTATTTTATCGGCGGCACGTGCGTATAACATACACCAACGGGCTATCAGACGGGGACTCATCTCTTCCGGGAGCGGAATGGAATCCAATGTAGTGATTACGCTATCCGGATAGGCATCAAACAGGCGTTCCGCCTGATTGATCAAACGGATTTCCTCAGATTCATTTTGGCATCCTACCACAAGGAAAGTCAAGGAAGTTAATAGTATATATATAAATGACTTCATCCTTTATTATAGATAAGCAAAATTAAATATTTTTAATTCATAAACAAACGATAGAACAACAAAATAACAAATACAAGAAGAAAAAACACACAATAAGTCCATGCAAAGGTATCAAGTTATATATACATGAATATCAGTGATATAAAAACATCATCATGTTTTCCGGAAAACACGTACATGTTTTTCCAAAAAGTCGTACGTGTTTTTCATAAATCACGTACGTGTTTTTCCCGGAAATCTTATAAGGAAAATAAGAACACATAAAAAATAGACAATAAGCCGGATCAGCAATAATTCATTGTACAACTTACAAATGCAACCAATCATAAATATCCAACTAGCTTATTGCTTATCTCAATTATTTTACAAACCTTTGCGACCATAATATTAAACTAAAATCTTTACTATGGAATTACAAACGATACAAAACAAGATTTATGAGATCAGAGGGCAAAAAGTCATGCTGGATTTTGATCTGGCGGAAATGTATGGAACGGAAACCGCCCAACTGAAACGTGCGGTCAGACGTAATATAGAACGCTTTGAAGGAGATGATTTCATGTTTGAGTTAACCAAGGAGGAACTTTCAAGATGCCAATTTGGTATCTTGAACAAAGGAAGAGGTAGTAATTTCAAATATAAGCCTTTTGCTTTCACGGAATTAGGGGTGGCTATGCTTAGTAGTGTGCTAAATTCTAAAACTGCCATAGAAATCAACAGAAACATTATGAGAGTCTTTGTCGCTATTCGGAATTATACCTTACAAGCTACCACTAGTTCCATCGAAATTAAAGAGCTACAAGAACGTATCAAATCTCTTGAAATGGCTAATGAAGAAACGCTTTGCGCTATCAATGATCTCAGTGAAGATACCCAAAAGTCTTTGGATGATATTTACATAGCTCTTTCCGAACTGGCTACAAAGAAAAAGAACAATGCTAAAAGACCTAAAATTGGTTATATCAAATAAAGTAAACTAATAAGTTCTTATACTATGGAATTACAAGCGATACAAAACAAGATTTATGAGATCAGAGGGCAAAAAGTCATGCTGGATTTTGATCTGGCGGAAATGTATGGAACGGAAACCGCCCAATTGAAACGTGCGGTCAGACGAAACATAGAACGCTTTCCTAATGATTTTATGTTCACATTAACAATTCAAGAATTTAACAACTTGAAAAACAATATGGTATGCCAAATTGGCATCTCAAAGAAAGGAGGTAACCAATATGCTCCATTCGCTTTCACGGAGCAAGGTATAGCAATGCTTTCTTCTGTACTCAGATCCGATACAGCCATTAAAGTCAATATCTCTATCATGCGTGCTTTCGTCGGCATACGACAAATAATAAGTTCTTCCTCCCCTTTGCTTGAACTCCAACAAGAAGTAAAGGAACTCAAAGCGTATATCGAAGAAGCATTTGCCGATTACAACGACATCAACGAAGATACCCGTACGCAACTTGAGCTAATCAATCTGTCACTCGCTGAGTTACAAGCGAAAAGAACCGAGAATCAATCTCGCCCCCGGATTGGTTACGTGAAATAAACAGTTCATGTAAATAACTCATATAAAATAAATAAATTCACTAACTTTGTGGCCTTAAATAGAAAACGATACAAAAACGATAAACGATCATGGAGTACAATTTCAGAGAGATTGAGAAGAAGTGGCACGACTACTGGATTGCCGAAAAGGTTTATAAAGTCGAAAAGGACACGAATAAGCCTAAATACTATGTATTGGACATGTTCCCCTATCCTTCCGGTGCGGGATTGCACGTTGGCCACCCGCTCGGTTATATAGCTTCTGATATTTATTCGCGTTTCAAACGTTTGCAAGGTTTTAACGTATTGCACCCGATGGGTTACGACGCTTACGGACTACCCGCCGAGCAATACGCCATCCAAACCGGACAACATCCGGAGATCACGACAAAGAATAATATAGCCCGTTATCGGGAGCAATTGGAAAAGATCGGTTTCTGCTACGATTGGAGCCGTGAGATCCGTACCTGCGATCCCGAATATTACAAATGGACGCAATGGGCCTTCATCCGGATGTTCAACAGCTACTACTGCAACGACGAGAAGCAAGCCCGCCCGATCAGCGAGTTGATACAGGCTTTCGAGACCAGTGGTACGGAAGGTCTGAACGTAGCTTGCGGAGAGGAACTTAGTTTCACCGCCGATGAATGGAAAGCCAAGAGCGATAAAGAAAAACAAGAGATATTACTCAACTACCGGATCGCTTATCGTGGCGAGACCATGGTAAACTGGTGCGCCGCCTTGGGTACCGTATTAGCGAACGATGAGGTCGTGAACGGTGTTTCCGAGCGTGGAGGCTATCCGGTGGAACAAAAGATCATGCGCCAATGGTGCTTACGTGTATCCGCTTACGCACAACGCCTGTTGGACGGATTGGATACGATCGACTGGACGGATTCCTTGAAAGAGACCCAAAAGAACTGGATCGGACGCAGCGAAGGTGCCGAGGTTCGCTTCAAGGTAAAAGACAGCGACAGGGAATTCACGATCTTTACGACCCGTGCCGATACGATGTTTGGTGTTACCTTCATGGTATTAGCTCCGGAAAGCGAATTGGTTCAACAATTAACTACGGCAGACCAAAAAGCGGAAGTAGACGCTTACCTAGATCGCACCAAGAAACGTACCGAGCGCGAGCGCATCGCCGACCGTCAGGTAACCGGTGTATTCAGTGGTTCCTACGCTATTAACCCGTTTACGGGCGAGGCGGTTCCCATCTGGATCAGCGACTATGTATTGGCCGGCTACGGTACGGGAGCGATCATGGCGGTTCCGGCGCACGATAGCCGCGACTACGCTTTCGCGAAGCATTTCGGACTGGAAATCCGCCCCTTGGTGGAAGGTTGCGACGTAAGCGAGGAAAGTTTCGATGCCAAGGAAGGTATCGTATGCAATTCTCCGAGAGCCGGCGTTACTCCTTATTGCGATCTTTCCTTGAACGGACTGACGATCAAGGAAGCGATAGCCGCTACCAAGAAATACGTAAAAGATCACGATCTGGGACGTGTGAAGATAAACTACCGCTTGCGCGACGCTATTTTCAGCCGCCAGCGTTATTGGGGCGAACCGTTCCCGGTATATTACGACGCCGATGGCATGCCTCAGATGTTGCCGGAAGAATGTCTGCCCTTGTTGCTGCCGGAAGTAGATAAATTCTTGCCTACCGAGACGGGCGAGCCTCCATTAGGACACGCCGTTAAATGGGCTTGGGACACGGTAAACCAAAAAGTCACCGAGGTATCGAAGATCGATAACCAGACGATCTTCCCGCTGGAGCTTTGTACGATGCCGGGCTTCGCCGGTTCTTCCGCTTATTATTTGCGCTATATGGATCCGCGTAATGATAAAGCCTTGGTAGCTAAAGACGTGGATGAATATTGGAGAAACGTGGATTTATATATCGGTGGTACGGAACACGCTACTGGCCACTTGATTTACAGCCGTTTCTGGAATAAGTTCTTATTCGACTTGGGTATCGTTTGCGAGGAAGAGCCGTTCAAGAAATTGATCAACCAAGGTATGATCCAAGGACGGTCGAACTTCGTGTACCGCATCAACGGAACCAATAAATTCGTTTCCTTGAACTTGAAAGACCAATACGAGGTCACCCCTATCCACGTAGACGTAAATATCGTATCTAACGATCTGTTGGATATAGAGGCTTTCAAGAACTGGCGTCCGGAATACAACGACGCAGAGTTCGTATTGGAAGATGGTAAATATATCTGCGGATGGGCGGTCGAGAAGATGTCCAAATCCATGTTCAACGTAGTGAACCCGGATATGATCGTTGAGAAATATGGTGCCGATACCCTACGTTTGTACGAGATGTTCCTAGGCCCGCTGGAGCAATCCAAGCCTTGGGATACGAACGGTATCGACGGCGTACACCGTTTCTTAAAGAAGCTTTGGGGCTTGTTCTTCGGCAATACGGATACCCTGCAAGTTACCGATGCCGAGCCTACGGCCGACGAATTGAAATCCTTGCATAAGCTGATCAAGAAAGTAACGTTCGACATCGAGCATTTCTCATACAACACGTCCATTAGCGCCTTCATGATTTGCGTGAACGAGTTAACGAGCTTAAAATGCAGCAAGCGCGCCATCTTGGAGCCGCTGATCACCTTATTGGCTCCGTTCGCTCCCCACATCACGGAAGAGCTATGGCATCAATTAGGACATGATACGACCATCTGCGATGCCCAGTGGCCGGAACATAACGAAGAGTATCTGGTAGAAAAATCAGTTACCTACGTCATCTCATTCAATGGTAAAGCCCGTTTCAACCTCGAACTTCCGGCAGATATCTCCCGTGAAGACGCTGAGAAGGCGGCCTTGAGCCATGAGAACTCAGCGAAGTGGATGGAAGGCAAGACCGTTAAGAAGGTAATTGTCGTTCCCGGCAAAATCGTTAATATCGTAGTGGGATGAACTTAAAACTCACAAAAATCTATTTTTCCGTACAGGATTATCTAATGATCCTGTTCGGAACTCTATTATACGGATTCGGATTCAACGCCTTTATCCTTTCCAACGAAATCGTGACAGGTGGGGTAAGTGGTATCTGTGCGTTGATCTTCTTTGCCTCCAATGGATTGATCCCGGTATCCGTATCTTATTTTGTCATCAACGTAGCCTTGTTGGTGGTAGCCTTAAAGATCCTTGGTCTAAAATTCTTGATAAAAACTATTTTCGGAGTTTTCTCACTCTCGGCTTCTCTCTCTCTCTTCGAGTGGCTGCTGAAAGGACAACCTATACTGCACGACCAGCCGTTTATGGCTATCATAATCGGAGCGTTTATGTGTGGTGCCGGACTAGGATTGGTATTCTCGGCGAACGGTAGTACCGGAGGTACGGATATTATCGGTGCGGTAATCAATAAATATAAGAATATATCGATCGGACGTATCCTTCTGTTTTGCGATTTCTTCATCATCAGTTCCTCTTTCTTCCTGTTCCATAACGTGGACAAGATCGTTTTCGGTTTCGTGGAGATGGTCATAAGCAATTACGTTCTCGACATGGTATTGAACGGTAACCGCCAATCCGTACAATTCCTCATCTTCTCCCAGAAGTACGACGAGATAGCGGATCGCATCATCCATGACTTAGGCCGTGGCTGTACGATACTGGACGGCGAGGGCGGTTATTCCCGCAAACCCGTCAAGGTAGTCGTACTACTCGCCAAGAAATCCGAATCCGTCTCCATCTTCCGGATCGTGAAACGGATAGACCACCAAGCGTTCATCTCCCAAAGCATTGTCCGAGGGGTATATGGTGAGGGGTTCGATCAGATAAAGACTTAAAAAAGAATATACAAACAATTTAAAGCATTTCCATACGTTATATATCTACCGTATAGAAATGCTTTCTTATTTAATAGATTACGAAATATGAAACTTGTATTCGCGACAAATAATCAACACAAACTGGACGAGGTCCGCAAGATAACCGCCGGATACGCGGAAATCATAAGTTTATCCGATATAGATTGCCATGACGATATCCCCGAGACGGCAGATACCTTAGAGGGAAATGCTTTGCTAAAAGCCCGCTATATCAAGGAGAAATTCGGATATGATTGTTTCGCTGACGACACGGGATTAGAAGTCGAGGTATTGAATAATGCTCCGGGAGTCTATTCGGCTCGTTACGCAGGAACAGGGCACGACTCGGAAGCTAATATGAACAAGCTGTTGTCCGAAATGAATCATAAAGAAAACAGAAAAGCACGTTTCCGCACGGTCATAGCTCTAGTCCTTGACGGAAAAGAATATACCTTCGACGGTATCGTGAATGGCTCTATCACTACCGAAAAACGCGGAAATAGCGGATTTGGATACGATCCTATATTCATGCCTGATACCTATACACAAACTTTCGCCGAGATGGGTAACGATACAAAAAACCAGATCAGCCATCGTGCGAAAGCCGTCATGAAGTTAACATCATTTTTATCTGATTACAATTGTTAATATGAGACATATACTTACTATCATTCTATTTTCATTCTTTTCATTCACTGTATTAGCCGCGAATTTTAATACAACCGGATGGAAAACGTATCTTTCTTACAATAACACAAACAGCGTAGAGGAATCGAACGACCAAGTATTTGTGGTAACGGAAGGATCTCTTTATACGTATGGAAAAGAAGATAATAGTATTAAGCAATATTATAAAGGAAACGGATTAAATGATAATACGATTTCTTTGATCCGCTATAATAAACAAACAAAATCACTCCTTATTATCTATGATAATTCAAATATAGATATACTTGAGGGAGGAGTGGCGACAAATCTACCTTATCTGTCGACCAGTACGTCCATAAGAGACAAACAAATCAATTCAGTATTGGTACATGATGAATATGCCTATTTATCGACAGCATTCGGTATCGTCGTGGTCAATATGGCCAAAAAGGAAATAAAGGATACCTACAAGCTTTCCTTAAATATAACATCGTGTGCCATACAGAATGGCAATATATATGCCTCTACAACCAATAAGGCAGAAGTATCTTCGGGGATTATATACGCCTCATTAAAAGAGAACCTACTGGATAAGGCAAACTGGAAGCCCTATGGATTATCAAACCTTTCCGATAGTCATACGATCTCAGCTATCGCTTCATTCAAGAATACTTTGTTCTACTTGGTCAGTCAGCAAGGTATCTTCTATGAAAACAATGGAGAGCTTTCCCGAATAATAAATAGCTCAACCCTAAAATACATGAAAGTAATAGGCGAAAAATTAGCATGTATAGATAACTCAAGGGTTTTCATCGTATCCGATACGCAAAAGTTTGACCAAATAAACTTAAGTATCAATGATATCAGTACCTATCAAACAGACAAATATTGGATAGCGGAAGGAAGCAAAGGGCTACGTTCTATCCAACGGAAAGGATCAAATAGTTTTGAGGCTCTTAATGAACCTATCATTTTAGACGGACCTTACAGCAATAGCGCATTCGATATTGTTTGTAAAAATGATAAAGTATATATGATCATAGGAGGTAAAGACCTCCTAAATGGTAAACGCTTCGACAAAGGAGGTTATATTCTTACATACGATTATGATAAATGGTCTTTTATCGATCCTAAAGAAGCCCAAAAGAAACTCAATTTACCAAGAAATCCACGAGACTATACAAGTATAGCCGTAACGACCGATGATTCTAATGATGAGATCGTATACGCCTCTTCCATGGGTGATGGCGTTATCCAATATAAGAATGGAACTCCCGTCCAGTCATACAATGAAAAGAATGCCTTTAAAGAAACCGCAGGAGGCTATGGGTCCGGTTATTGTTATATAGATGGACTGGCCTTTGATAAAAATGGAAATTTGTGGATGACAAGCTCAGAGGTTAACCATGCGGTACTTGTTCTTGACAAAGCAGGAGCATGGCATCGTTTGGATATCGAGCAACTTAGAGGAGTTTATACAATAAACGATATACTTATAACCTCCACGAACGACAAATGGATTTATGTGCCTCGTAACACCCCTAAACTTGTAATGATACCGAATAGCGAGTCTTTAGACGAAGTTTCCTCGTATGAGTTTACTACACTTATTGATACCGACGGAAAAGAATTGACTCCTAGTAATTATACATGCGTAGCCGAGGATAAGGATGGATATATCTGGGTTGGTACGAATCGGGGGGCCGTATATTTCACTAAACCTAGGATCTCTTCCGCTGAGGATAAAGCCGCTACACGTTGTACAAGGGTAAAATATACCAATGAGGAAACTGGCAATCTCGCTTATTTCTTAGATAACGTTGTCGTCACGACCCTAAAAGTAGACGCAGGTAATCGAAAATGGATTGGAACCAAAGGAAATGGCGTTTATGTTCTAGATAATGATAATGAGACAATCGTTTATCAATTTAATACGACCAATAGCCCGCTCCTTTCCGATAACATATACGATATAGAGATAAACGATAAGACCGGTGAGGTTTTTATCGGTACCGATAAAGGACTAAATTCCTATCAAGGAGAAGCTTCGGAAGGTAAATCTGATTACTCGGAGATCTATGCATATCCTAATCCGGTACGTCCCGAACATATGGATAAAGTAACGATTGTAGGATTAATGGATAATTCGAATGTAAAAATCACGGATTTAAACGGAAATATTATTTATCAAACTAAATCCTTGGGGGGACAAGCTATCTGGAATTGCCGGAGCGCAAACGGATCACGTGTAGCGACAGGCGTATATCTTGTACTAGCTTCCACAGAGGAAGCCTCAGAGAGCGTCGTAACAAAAATCATTGTAGTCAAATAGAACAATGAATCAATCAGAGAAAGTTTTACTCAACTCCAGATTAATAAATCAAGTAAAAGAAGCGAATAATTTTGATTTTATTCGCTTCTTTCTTGCGTATTCTGTCATGTTCAACCATTTCAGCACACTGACAGAGACAGATCCTTTTTGGTTTGTTAGCGGAGGATTTCGAGTGAAAGGTTTCTTTATTATTAGTGGATTTCTTGTTATGTTTAGCTTCTTACGTACGCCTAATACCCGGATTTTTTTCCGTAAACGTATTCAACGTATTATGCCCGCCTACAGCTTGACTATTTTATTATGTGCCTTAATCGGATTATTCCTTACCTCTTTATCCTGCAGGGAATACCTCACCTCTTCTAGCTTATACACCTATCTTATCTGTAATTTACTTACATTTAACTTTTTATCGCCGGATTTACCCGGCGTATTCGATACCAATCCTTTACAAGCGATGAATGGGTCTTTATGGACTATCAAGGTTGAATTCATGCTATATATCACCATACCCATTATCTATTGGTTACTGAAAAGATACAATAAATTGGTATGCCTACTTCTTATTTATATCTTATCTTTCATCTACTCGACAACGTGTAATTATTTAGATGATATGACACACAACCCTATTTATGAATTCATGAAAAGACAATTCCCCGGACAAATGATGTACTTTTGTTCCGGTATTATCATACTTGCCTATTTCCCTGTTTTTCGAAAATATATGAGATATTTGTTCCCTGTCAGCCTATTTCTTTTATTGGGTAGAGAGTATATGTTGCTGAGTATTTTCGAGCCTATCGCTCTAGCCTCTATCATTATCACGGTAGCTTACGGATTCAAGTGGTTACATGTATTCAACCGGATGGGAAATTTCTCGTATGGTATTTTCTTGATTCATTTCCCGATCATCCAAATATTCATTCATTACGGACTTGATCGGTATAGCTTGATATTGACATTGGCTCTTACCACTATCCTTAGCACCGGATTGGGTATGTTATCCTGGAAATACATAGAGAAACCCTGTTTATATCATCCTAAAAAGAAAGCCTAGAAGAACGCAATGACCGGATGATCTGATCTGTTATCTTCTCCGCTCCTTTCCGGTTCGGATGGATAGCGTCATAAAAATCCGACGTATCCAATAGATCCATACAGTCGACGATAAGGATAGAATCAAACATTTGAGTAAACATTCGCAAAGCTCGTTGTTTCTCCGCTACTGTAAAAGCTGTTATATCCGGGTTATACGGCATGACAACCAGACAATAAATAATACCCCTATCCCTAAAATAAACGGAAGAACGCTCTATTAACCTTTTCCATTCAGGAGTGATTTGATATGCCTCGAATTTATTTTCTTCATTCTGTTCTTCTACTTTCCGTTTATAGACAGATTCATTTCTATCAGACATCGTAGAGTTTGGATAACGTAAATCAGAGGTTATAATTCCGGGGATAACATCATCATCCAACTTATTACGCAGATAAGTAGTCAAGCCGGAGAATAAACAATTTCGAGCCACATAATTATAGTATAAATTCGGTTCACTTAGAGGTTTCTCTAAAGCAGGAAGTAATTCACGGGTAAAACCATCCATTTTATATCCATACATATGTAGAGCTACCCGGTTGGGATCATCCAATTCGATCGGGCCACGTAATTGATCTAAATCCACACACTGTACAACTACTTGAACAGAAGATGGTAAATAGGAATAATACAAGGCACTCTCACTCAATCTCTGACCGGTAGAGGTAAGATTATATACACAGGGATTTCCTCGCAACTCTGCTTCTAACTTGTATCCGTTCACACCACTCATACCGCGGCTATTACCTAAAATGACAAGATCCGGACGCTCTTCCGGATTATTTAACGTACTCCATATAAGTCGTGTTCGTACGTAGTCGTTAGGCAATAATCGATAGAGATAGGGAGTGATCTGATTGAACAAAAACAACAAGATCCCCAGAAACAACAGGAATCTTATCATACTCTTTATTTGTTTATGCGTTGGTTTCATACTTGCTAGAATTGAAAATAAATAAAGCTAGAAGCGTTATTTCCGAAGAAATATATACAAAATAAGAGGATCGCATATAAAGTATATCGTATATATATACTTCGTATTTTCTTAATATCAAATCCAAACGGTCGTTCCCGGTTCATCCATTCGACCACCAGCATACAAGCAATAAAAATAAGCGATAATAAAGCAGAAACATTATTGGCCCCACTTACCTTAGGCACACGGAATAAAGAAGAGGAGAACAGATCATATATATAATCGAATGCCATTGATATATTCTCAGCCCTAAATAGAATCCATCCGATCACCACGAAGCCAAATGTAACCAACATAGACACAACGTTTGATGGTATCAACCTTATCTTTACATATTTCTTTAGTATCAACAATGCTATACATAGCAAACCATGGTAAACACCCCAAGCCACAAATGTCCAGTTCGCTCCATGCCAAAGACCGCTCAAGAAAAATATGATCAAGATATTCCGAATATGTCTAAAGAAACCATTATGGCTACCTCCCAAGGGAATATATACATAATCTACGAACCAAGTATTCAACGAGATATGCCAACGTCTCCAAAATTCGGCTATATCTAAAGAAAAATAGGGATACCGGAAATTTTGCCTCAACTGTATCCCAAACAACTTGGCTGTACCTATAGCGATATCTGAATATCCGGAAAAATCTCCATAAATCTGGAATGAGAACAAAACGGCTCCCAATAGCAAAGTACTAGCCGGGTAATTTCCATAGTTCCCGAATATGTCATCTACGACCAAGGCACAATTATCGGCTATCAGGATTTTTTTGAAAAACCCCCACATCATTTGTCGTATCCCATCTACAGCGTCGTTATACTCGAAGCTGCGAGGTCTCTCAAATTGTATCAACAGGTTAGTAGCCCGTTCGATAGGACCGGCCACCAACTGAGGGAAAAAACTAACAAATGCGAAAAAGGAAACGATATCTCTTGTTACCGGTAATTTACCTCTATACACGTCAATCGTATAACTTAAGGCTTGGAATGTATAAAAACTAATCCCGACCGGTAATAAGAGAGAAAGCGTAGAGATGTGCAATGAAATCCCTATATAAGAGAAAGCATCTATCAAACTATCCACAAAAAAGTCGTAATACTTGAAGAAAGAGAGTATCAGTAAGTTAAATATGACATTCGCAGCCACGATACCTTTATCGAACCAGCGAGGTATCTTCCCGGCCCTCGCACGTACTTCCTCTATTCCTATCCCACTCAGCCAACTACAGAAAGAGGTAAGGGCTATCAATGCCAAGAACCGGTAATCCCACCACCCGTAAAAAAGATAACTAACTACGACTACAAATAAATTCTGTAGTCGTAGTCGCTTTCCGAAGACAAGCCAATACAATAAAAATACGATTGGCAAATAAATCAAATATTCAATCGAATTAAATAGCATAATAACCGCGAAGATATATACTAATGCTTTATACCCTCGAACATCTCCGAGCGATCTTCTTTCGCTTGGGTGGATTTGGCCTTGAAACTATTAAATGTCCAACTCAACGTCAACGTGATTTGTGGATATTTGGGTTTGATACGTGTCAGGGAGCGTAAATCCGCTGTTTGGATATCGCTGATATATTTGGCAGAACGGAAAATATCCCGGAAAGCTAAGGTAGCGGTTAGTTTTCGGTTACATAGTTGCTGGCGAACGGCTACGTTCGCATACCAATAAGCGTCCGTACGGCCCTGCGTCGTTACGGAAGGGCCTACAAAACTACCATCCAATTGGATACGGGTGTATTTCCCCAGATTAAACAGGTTATTCCATAGGATATCGTAATTGGTGCTTGAGGTCGTATTTCCACCGGCGGCCTGTTCGTTCTTCACCTTATAGTGATAAACGTTTCCGTTGACCGTGGTATTCCACCAACGTACCGGATGCAGGCTGACGCTTAGCTCGATACCTGTTGAATAATCATGTCCTACGTTTGACATCGAGTCTAAGGTTACACCGGCTGAATAAGGTACGCGCAACCGCTCGATCTTATCTTTCCGATACCGATGAAAGGCGGTAGCGGATACCGTATTTTCCCCGAAATTCTTCCGGTAGTTCAATTCAAAGGAGTTGATGTACTCCGGACGTATATCCGGATTACCGATCTCGGCCGTATAAAAGTCGCGATACGTAATATAAGGCTCCATATAGAAAAGCTGCGGACGTGTGGTACGACGGGAATAGGAAGCCAACAAGCGATGCTCATTCGGGAACGTATAGCCCAAATGCACCGATGGGAAAAACTCAAAACGATTCTTCGTACGATCCGCTCCCTCCACGGAACTTCGCAAGACCGTATGCGTATGCTCTCCCCGAACGCCGGCTTGCGCCTCTAAATTCTTCCACGTATGGGAAAGAATCGTATAGATAGAATTCACCCCTTCTTGAAAATAAAACGTGTTGTAGATATCGTCACGCCAAAAGAACGTTTGTCCCTTGGGGTCCCACCATTCCATATTGTAATCGCCGTCTTCCAGATAAGAATAATATTGGTAACCCGCCTCTAGCTTACCTCCTTTCCCGAAAGGCAAGGCGTAATCCAGATTGATACGCATCGTTTCCCGATGCTCGGCCTCATAAGCACGGTGCCCCTGTTGGCGTTGCCCTTCCAAAGACATCAAGTCATTAAAGAAATATTCCAACGCATGACCGCCATATTTGTAATAGGCGCTACCGGAAAGCTCGTGCCCCTTATCGTTGAACTTATGCTGTACCGCCAGACTTCCCAAACCTATATTCTCATCATTATCATAATCATCTATGCTTCGATAATCTTCCGTCACCGGAGAGCCGCCCGCTACCGAACGGGTTTCCTTATAGTTCATCTCTCCCTTACGCTTATTTCCGCCATAGCCGCCCTCCAGATCCAACGCGATGGTTGTCTTGGGAAGATTCAGGCTCCAACCGCCTTTCAGCGTATAATGGTAACTGTCTCCCGTACGAGGCCCGACGGAATGCGAAGTCGTTGTTTGATCGCCAACCACCGTCTTCTTCTCTTGATCGAAATCACTCTTACGCATACGATCCGTCCACTGTCCGCCGATGTACCAACGGGAACGCTGATGTTGCTGTGCCAACAAGAAATCGACATGGCGGGAAAGCCACGTACTTCCCGAGAGATTCACCATCCCGCTCAATCCTCGCTGGGAATGCTTCTTCGTGATAATATTGATAATGCCCACGTCGCCTTCCGTATCATGCTTGGCGGAGGGCGTCGTGATAATCTCTATATTCTCTATATGCCCGGCCGGGACTTGCTCCAAAGCCTGTGTACCCGAGAAGACACTCGGCTTACCATCTATGTAAACCAAAAAGCCGCTGCTTCCACGAAAAGTAACATCGCCTTCCGCGTCTACCCGTATGGAAGGCGTATTCTCTAATATATCCACGGCGGAACCGCCTCCTCCCATCATATTGGAGGAAGCCTCGACCACTTTCTTATCCAACTTATAAACCAATTGGCGTTTCTCAGCCACTACCTCCACTTCGGCGATACCTACCTCCAAGGGACTCATCATCAACTTACCTAAATCCACCGGAGACGAGGCATCCAAGATGATATCATTCTTTGTAAACACATCATATCCCATCAGACGGACCATGACCACATAATTACCCGGAGCCACCTTAGTAAACGAGAAACGTCCTTGATCGTCCGGAAAAGTCTGTTGCAAAGGTTTTTCACTTCCCATCGCAAACAGAAAGATATCCGCATAATTAATCACTTGATTCGTAGAGGCATCTATTAACTGCCCCTTAATACGGGCATTCGGAGAAGTAGCCCACGAGAGCGCACAAATCACCCATAATAAGGCCAACATTAGTCCTATCTTTTTCATGATATTGAGAATTACAATTAGATTTCTACGCAAAAGTAACTAAATTCAGAATGTTACGGTAATTAATAGCGATCATTCTTGATATATTCTTTCCCGGGATCGTCCGAGTTCGAGTAGCGAAGCAAATGGTTTCTTCCTAGGGAAACAAAAGTTTCTTCAGTACAAAACTTTAGTTTTCTTCTATGAAAACAAATGTTTCCTATGTGTAAAACTTTTGTTTTATACCACAAAAAACCACAAATACTTATATATTAATATTTTATCTATATAAAGAAAGGAAGAAAAACGGACTGATTATATACGTAGAGTGTAGAAAATTCCTTTGACGGCATGGCAAAGACACTTACTAAAAGCGGGAAATGATGGTAGATAAAGACTTACTATTGTAGATGTTTTCCTATCTACAACAATAGGATAAATATTTTAAATTCAAATGATTATAAGGATAGTTGTAGATATTGTACATAATTTTGATTATTTACATATAATAGACCGGGCTTAGCTTTTATATCACTCAAGTCCGGCCTATCGGTTGAGACCTATCCCGCATTTGTTTGGATCAGAGTCCCAGCTTCTCAGAGATCTCCAACATCTTCTTGATCGGTTTGATGGCCTTCTTCTGTACCTCCTCGTCCACGAATATCTCCGGCATCTCGAACTTCAAGCAATTATATAGCTTCTCCATCGTGTTCAAGCGCATGAAATTACATTCGTTGCAAGCGCAAGTACTGTCGTTCGGAGGAGCCGGGATGAATTCCTTATCCGGACTCTGCTTGCGCATCTCGTGAATAACGCCACTTTCCGTCGCTACAATGAATTGTTTTGCGTCGGACTTAATGGTATGCTTCAGCAAAGCCGCGGTCGATCCTACGAAGTCTGAGACCTGTATAACCGGCTGCTTGCATTCCGGATGGGTGATCACTTCCGCATTCGGGTACTGTTTCTTCAAAGATAAGATCTTTTCCAATGAGAATTGCTCATGCACGTGGCAAGCGCCATCCCAAAGCAACATATTACGTCCCGTGATGCTATTGATATAATTACCTAAGTTACGATCCGGACCGAAAATCATCGGTGTACCTTCCGGGAAGCTCTCCACGATCTGGCGGGCGTTCGTGGAAGTAACCACCACATCCGTGACCGCTTTCACGGCGGCGGTCGTATTCACGTAAGAGATTACCGTATGACCGGGATGTTGCTTGACGAACTCGGCGAACTCCGTAGCCGGACAACTATCCGCCAAGGAGCAACCGGCATTCAAGTCCGGTACCAGCACTTTCTTATCCGGACAGAGGATCTTCGCCGTCTCTCCCATAAAGTGAACCCCACAAAGCACGATGATATCCGCCTTCGTCTTAGCCGCCCATTGTGCCAAGGCCAGACTGTCTCCCACATAGTCCGCTATATCTTGTATATCGCCTGTTTGATAGTAATGCGCCAAAATAATCGCATTCTTCTCTTTACGTAACTTGTCGATCGCTTCCTTAAGGTCTAAATCCTTAGGAACGGGCGCATCCATGTACCCGATTGATTGGTTTGTCAACATAGCCTTATATATTAATGATTCCTGTTTCTACTGCTCCCAATAGGCTTTTCACTATATATAAACAATATTATCCACAGAAAGTATTACTGATAATCTTCATCTTATCTAGTTTATCAACCTATTGTTCACAAAGCACAAAGGTATAAACTTTCTTCATTTATAGAAATAACAAGAAAGATTCTTATCTTTGCTGTCGATGGATGAGCTGTCGTGAACCATCAAGAGTTATCCACAATCATTATATTATATTCTTATTAATCTTTAATTTTAAAAATAAATATGATGAATATGATAGGCTGTTGAAATGGTTAATACATTTTTGTTACAATCTTTGGTTATTGACTTATTAAAGTCTGTGAACGGTTTATCAAAAGGATACCAACAGCATGGATGTCTATCTATAGATTGTAATTCTTATAGTTATAGACTTTATGAATATTTAGCTGTTTATTGTTGATAACCTTGATTGTGAAAAAATAGATCCTCCAGCAAGGTTGTCAATAGGTGTATAAGGGCTGTTGATAGTGCGTAATAAATAAGTGGCTTATTCATTTGCTAATTTGAGAAAGGGGGGGGTATGGACAAGTATTTGAATAAAGCAAGAAATATTTTTCATTTTATGTCCACTACTTATTAATAGCTTTTCAACGGCATATCCACGGATATTCGCTACTTTCGCGGTCAAAGATATTTGTTATGCGAAAATTAAAAGTAACCGAATTGAACCGCCTGACTCCTGAGGCTTTTAAGGAAAGTAAGAAGATACCTTTAATCGTTGTCTTAGACCATATTAGAAGTCTAAACAACGTGGGTTCCGTGTTTCGTACCTCCGATGCTTTCCGGGTAGAGGCTATTTATCTTTGTGGTATTACGGCTTGCCCTCCGAACGCAGAGATCCATAAGACCGCCTTAGGAGCGGAAGAAACCGTAGATTGGGAATATTTCAAGGATACCCCGGAGGCTGTTGATAAACTGCGCCAAGAGGGGTATACGGTATGTGCCGTAGAGCAAGCGGAAGGTAGTGTCATGTTAGATAACTTGCAGTTAGACAAGACAAAGAAATACGCTATCGTCATGGGTAACGAGGTAAAAGGCGTTCAACAAAATGTGGTTGATAACTGTGATATATGTATTGAAATACCTCAATACGGTACAAAGCATTCCTTGAACGTATCGGTTACTACCGGTATCGTGATCTGGGATTTCTTCAAGCAACTATCAGATTAAACCATTCTCAACCAATACGACGACCCGTTCGGTCATGGCATCTTTACCTTTCGGGTCGTATTCCGATTTCAGACTGGCTCCGAACATTCCGGCGAAGAAATTCCAAAAGCCCGCACGGAAACTTCCTAGATAGGCTTTCAATAAATTGTAACTGGATTGATTACATTCCCTATCGATCAGTTTGATAAGTAGCTTACCTTGCGAGAAGGATAATTTTTTTAGTTCCGGTTTATATTGGGCGAACAACTCTTTCTCCATCCGTTTCAAGTGGGCTTGGCGGGCCTTGTCATTCGGTAAGGTTTCCATGTATTCGTAGGTCTCTATCAACGTATCATACACCATCTTGGCATAGGGCAAAGTACGCTTTACGTCTCGTACTAACTTATTGTACTTCGCTTGTTCACGCTTATTCTTAAACTTAACTTGAGGATATATGAAAACTTCCCGAAGGTTGACGACAGCCATTGTATCACCTTCATACAGTTGAGCTTTCTGATAACCTTCCGGAACAATATTTGTCTTTACCGCCTGCGCCATCCCTTTAAAGCTACAGAGAGCGAGTAGAGCCAAAATACAATATATCCCTTTTCGTATCATATACCGCGAAAATATAAATACTGCGTGACTCTCAGCATCATTTATCTGTTAATAACTTGCTAAATGAATATAAAACATTACATTTGCGCAATTGACAACAACTTAAGAATATATTAACTATGAAGAAAGAAGAAATTACCGCCCTATTCGGAAAATTCGAATCCATTTCATGTGAGGTAGAAGGTATAGAATGCTGGAGTGCCAGAGAGTTACAACCTCTATTAGGATATGCCAAATGGGATAACTTTATCAATAATGTAGTGGTGAAAGCCAAAGAAGCGTGCCGGAATGCGGGAGAAAATATAGAGGATCACTTTCCCGATGTCGGGAAAGTGATTATTGTGGGGCATGGTGCTGAGCAACAAATAAATGACATCTTATTAACACGCTACGCATGCTACTTAATCGCACAAAATGGTGATAGTCGTAAACCACAAGTAGCTTTCGCTCAGACTTATTTTGCGGTACAAACCCGTAAGGCCGAGGTGATTGAACAACGCCTATTGGATTGTGAACGCTTAAAGGCCAGAGAAAAATTAAGTCAGACTGAAAAACAATTATCCGGAATCTTATACGAAAGAGGTATTGATAATAAAGGATTCGCGATTATTCGTTCTAAGGGAGATCAAGCTTTATTCAATTTAAGTACACAGATGTTGAAAAAGAGAATGAACGTCCCCACGAATAGACCTATCGCTGATTTTTTACCGACTATAAGTATAAAAGCTAAAGACCTAGCGACTGAAATGACAAACGTAAATGTGCAAGCGAAGGATCTATATGGACAATCTCCTATTGAAAAAGAACATATTGATAACAATACTGCTGTACGTGATATGTTATTGCAAAGGGGGATTAAGCCTGAACAACTTTCTCCTAATGAGGATATTAAAAAGGTACAGCGTAGGATAAATAAGGATAATAAGAAAAACTTGAAGAATAAGTAGAAACCATACAAAATCTTAACTATGAAATATCTATTGCTATCCCTGTTTGCGGGGGTATTTTCATTGTATGTACATGGTGTTGATAACTTACGTTTACCGGATGTTCGTAGCGTGGGAATGGGAGGGAATGTGGCGACGCAATCTATTTTATTCAATCCGGCCCTTATTGTCGATAAAGAGAAAAAATCTATTCACTTAGAATACTTTAATCGGTACATGTTGAAAGAACTGGGTACGATGTCCGGTAGTTTTTATTATCCGAATCAACTATTATCCGCAGGTGTTGATATCTCTGTTTTCGGGTTTGATAAGTACAGGGAGATGATGGTTCGTGTGCTGGGAGGAAAACGCTTGGGGGATCAATGGGCGTTAGGGCTTGGAGTTCACTATAGTTTCTTGCAAACTGATCTATTGGAAAATACAAGATCCAGACTGTCAACAGATATTGGAATCACTTTCTCTTCTATTGATAAGTTGTTAATAGGAATGTTAATAATGAATTTTCCTTCTGTTTCTATAGGAGATAAAGATATTGAAATAGAAGATTTTAATTATTATTTAATTCAAATAAGTTTTCAATGGGAGATTATAAACAGTCTGTTAATTACAGGAAGTGTAGGAACGGAAAATGAAAACCTAGTTGTTGGAAACTTTGGTCTTGAATACACCGCTTTCGATTCTTTTTTTATTCGTGCCGGAATACAGACCGCTCCTCTCCTGCCCTCTTTAGGAATTGGTTATAACTTTTCTTGCTTTACGATAGATGTAGCCTCTATTTACCATCCGATTTTAGGGATGAGTACCGGTCTTGGTTTATCATTCTCTTTTTAAATGATACTTAGCTATGAAACGATTGTTTATAATCTTGTCGATAATCCTGTTGATAAATAGTTATTACGCTAATTCTCAAATAGAATATTCTGTTGATAAGTGGATGGAGTATGTAGAGGAACTAGCCTTGGAAACCGAGGATACGGAGCGTATCGAAAGTTTGTATGCCGATTTATCTTATTTAACTGAGCATCCTTTTGATTTGAATGCCGTGACGGAAGAACAACTGAAGCGATTACCTTTTCTATCCGATCGCCAAATCGAGCAGCTACTTTCCTACCGGAAACGATACGGAAATATGGTTAGCATCTATGAGTTGAAGAATATAGAGGATATCGATTTTCAGACGATATCTCTTCTCCTTCCATTTGTTTATATAGGTGATAATCTTGTTGAAAAACGGTTGCTTACGGTTAAGAACCTGTTGAAATATGGTCGTAATGAATTACAAATCAGGTATGATCAATGTTTTCAACAGAAAAAGGGATATGGTGAACAAACGGACAGCATACTTTCGTTATATCCAAATCGTAAATATAGAGGAGAACCTTTCTATCACTCCTTACGTTATTCCTATACTTTCGAGGATCGTTTACAAGCAGGCTTCGTAGCCGAGAAAGATGCGGGCGAACCTTTTTGGAACGCATATCATAAAGGATATGACTTTTATTCCGCACATCTATTCCTAAAAGATATCAACTGGTTAAAAAGCTTGGCTATAGGGGATTACAAGATGTCTTTCGGACAAGGTCTGGTGATTAGCAATGACTTTTCTCCTAGTCGTACGGCAGTAGTCGCTCAAGCGGAGCGAAGGACAAATGGCTTCCGTAGGCACTTCTCAACCAATGAACAGGATTTCTTCCGAGGGGTGGCTAGTACGATCACGATTAAAAACTTGGATATAAGTGTTTTCTATTCGTACCGGAAAATGGATGCGGCCGTAGATAGCTTGACGTTCACCTCTTTAAAAACGGATGGACTTCATCGTTTACAACGGGATTGGGAAAAGAGGAAAATGATAACGATGCAGGTATATGGAGGAAATATCCGCTATGCTACATCTCATTTTCATGTAGGTTTAACGGCTCTCTCCTATTCATTCGGTAAGTTTAAGATGAACCCCGATCCAAAACCTTATAATTTGTTCTATTTCAGAGGTTCCAACAATTTCAACATCGGTGTTGACTATATGTTGAAAAGTAACCGTATCAAGTTTTATGGCGAGACCGCCCTTTCGAAAAACGGAGCTATTTCTACCTTGAATGCCTTGCAGTTAACACCCGCTTCTTATATATCTTTCTTGGTATTATACCGTTATTACGATCGCCGTTATCAAGCTTTGTTTGGGAACGCTTTCTCGCAAGGCTCTACGGTTCAAAACGAGCAAGGGGTTTATATGGGATTGCAATTAACCCCGACCGCCCGCTGGAAATTATCCGTTTATGCGGACTTATTCCGTTTTCCTTGGTTGAAATACGGGATAGACGCTCGTTCCGGAGGACAGGAATATATGGCTCAGATAGATTATACCCCTAGTAGAAACTATTCAGCTTATCTTCGTTATAAATACCGGCAAAAAGAAAAGAATGGAACTTTTGAAAATGATAATTTATTGAGAATCAATCCTTATAAACAACATCGTATTCGTTTTCAACAGGTTTATAACTTTTCTTCTCCTTTTATTTTTAAGACTTCCTTAGATGGTATTCTATTCGATGATCCTATAAAGAAACTTAATAAAGGAATTATGATATCCCAAAGTATAGGCTGGAAGCCCACTACCCTACCTCTTCAAATGGATGGTTATCTAGCGTGGTTTCATACGGATGATTACAATAGCCGGGTCAGTTCGTATGAGAAGAATATATTGTATGCCTTTAATATGCCCTCTTTTTATGGGGATGGGATGCGGTTTGCCCTTACCTTTCGTCTGGATATTTGGAAACGTTTATCCTTATCCGCGAAACTGGCTCACACCCATTATTGGGACAGGGATTTGATAGGTACTGATACGGAGGAGATAAGCGGTTCTGATAAAACAGATCTTTATGCTTTGCTTCGCTGGAAATTTTAGAGTAGATTTGCGTGGGTAAAAACAAACAGCGCTATGTCTACAATTCTTTTTGATAAAATAGTATTTGGCCCGATACATAGTCGGCGTCTAGGTGTCTCTTTAGGGATGAATTTACTTCCTACAGACGGGAAATTATGCTCTTTTAATTGCATTTATTGCGAATGTGGATTGAATGAGAATCATAGGACTCATAGTAAACTGCCTACTCGTACGGAAGTGAGGGAAGCCTTGGAGCAAAAACTAAGTTCCATGAAAGCGGAAGGGATCGTTCCGGATGTAATTACATTCGCCGGAAACGGAGAGCCTACGATACACCCGGAATTCGGTGGAATCATTGATGATACGGTCGCTATCCGGGATCGATTTTTCCCTGATGCTAAAATCGCCGTGCTTTCTAATTCTACGATGCTCCAGAAAGAGGAGGTCTTTCAAGCCTTGAATAAAATAGAGGATAACATATTGAAACTGGATTCTGTATTAGACAGTCGGATTCGGCAGATAGACGTACCTAATTCTCCGGCGTTTAATTTCGAGTCTTTATTAAAACAATTATGTCGTTTTAACGGAAACTTGATTATACAGACCATGTTCTTGAAGGGGGAAGTGAATGGGAAATCGGTTAATAATATGACAGAAGAGGAGATAGCGGGCTGGATCTCCGCCTTAAAACAAATCCGTCCGAAACAAGTCATGATTTATACGATAGATAGGGAGACCCCGGTTAAAGCTTTGAAAAAAGCTACTAAAGAAGAATTAGATGCGATTGCGGAACGGGCCCGGAAGGAGGGTTTTGACGTGACGGTATCTTATTAAACTAACTAATTTAGAGAAACACAATAAGTAGTATGAGAACATTCAGTAAAAAGAAAAAATTGCCTCGACTCTTGACGCTTTGTGGAGCGGTAGCGGTCTCAGCATTGCTAGGAGGATGTGGGCAGAGCGGTGTTCCGGCGGAATCTTTCGATCGGTCGGATTATTATACCAGAGGTATCGGTTCGTATCCGGGAGATCCGGGGGAGGATTTTTCTCCTTCATTACGTCCGGATTATTCCACGTATCGTAACATAGCTCTTTTGCGTAGCGCTTACAACTCCTCCAGTTATGATTACAATCTAACGGCTCAACTGGTGACGGATGGTGTTATTAGCGATAAACAACCTCAGTATCTCGATCTCTCCACGCAAAATGGGGATATAGCTCGTCGTGAGCGTGAGTGGATGATCGATCAAGGTCCTTATTCTCGTAATGCGGTTACAGGCGAGGATGCCTATTTCCTGTTCACGCTGAATAACTGGAAAGAGAAAGCCGACAAGGTACAATTTCGTGGCAGCGTGGCTTATGACGAGAATAAGATTAAGGATGGATATGAGATTGTTTGCGAGGGATCGAATGATGGAAATACTTGGACGGAATTGGCTACCTTAAAGGGTAAAGGTATGCCGGGTAAGGCCAGCAAGTATAAGGCCCATTCAGACCCGAACAAGAATAGCTGGGATCCGGGTACGTTGCCCACCCGTATGTTGAATGAGACTTTGACATTCGATCAACCGGGTGAATATGCTTATTATCGGATGCGATTGAAAATGGAAGGTGCCGCTTATTGGGCATTCTTCGAGATGAATTTCTATAACCAAGATAAGTTGATAGATTTGCTTCCTTCCAAATTCTTTAATAGCGCTTGGATGAGTGCCACGACAGGAGAGGAGTGGGTCTATGTGGACTTGGGTAGCCAATCCGAATTCGACAAAGTAAAATTACATTGGATCAATAAAGCGATCAAGGGTAAGATTCAAGTTTCCGACGACGCTAAACAATGGGTTGACATAGCGAATCTTCCGGGTGGAGATGCTAATCTGGATGAGATCAAGCTAAAAGGAAAGGGCCGCTACGTACGGGTATGGATGGAGCAACCGGCTAATGACGGACGTTATATCTTAAGCGAGATAGAGGTGATGGGTAAAGGTGGCTTGCTTGCCCAACCGGCTGCTGCTCCGGCTGCTACAAAAGACGAGATCCGTTTATCGGGCGGAAACTGGAAAGTACAACGAGCTTCCGAGGTAACCGCTTCCGGCGAGGAAATATCGAAACCTTCTTTCTCTCCGGAAAATTGGATCGTGGCGACTGTGCCGGGAACGGTATTGAGTAGTTATAAGAATATCGGAGCTATCCCGAATCCGAATTACGCGGATAACTTGATGCAGATATCCGAGTCATTCTTCAACTCTAATTTCTGGTATAGGGATGAGTTTGAGGTACCCGAAGGATTCAAGCAAGATCGTTTGTTCTTGAATTTCGATGGTATCAACTGGAAAGCGAATGTATATTTAAACGGTAACAAGATCGGCCGTATCGAGGGAGCGTTTATCCGAGGTGTATTTGACGTTACAGACAGGGTCGTACCGGGTAAGAACGTTGTCGCAGTGGAGATCATCAAGAATGAGCATATCGGCGCTATCAAGGAGAAATGTGAGAAGAATACGGATTTCAACGGTGGTATCTTAGGCGCTGATAACCCAACCTTCCACGCTTCGATCGGTTGGGATTGGATCTCGACGATCCGTGGTCGTAATATAGGTATTTGGGATGATGTGTACTTGACTTCTACAGGCAAGGTAACGATTCAAGACCCGTTCGTACAGGTTGTATTACCGTTGCCGGATACGACTTCCGCTACCTTGACTCCGGAAGTGATCGTGAAGAACCATGATGCCGCTCCAGTAAAGGGTGTATTGACAGGAAAGATCGGCGATATCACTTTCGAGCAACCGGTAGAATTGGCCGCAAACGAGGAGAAGACGGTTACTTTCGATCCAAATAGCTTCAGCCAATTGAAGGTTCAGAACCCACGTCTGTGGTGGCCTAAAGGGTACGGATCTCCTTATTTATACGACGCTAATTTCACCTTTAAGGTAGGCGATAAGGTATCCGACTCTGAGGATTTCAAGGTAGGTATCCGACAAATGACCTTCAACGAGAATAATAGCATCTTGAGTCTCTTTATCAACGGGCGTCGTTTTATCGGCCGTGGCGGTAACTGGGGATTCGGTGAGTCTAACCTGAATTACCGGGGTCGTGAGTACGACATCGCCGTGGCTTACCATGCCGATATGAACTTTACGATGATGCGTAACTGGGTAGGACAAATCGGCGACAAGGAATTGTATGAGGCTTGCGATCGTCATGGTATCATGATCTGGCAAGATTTCTGGTTGGCGAATCCTTCCGACGGACCTGATCCTTATGATCCGGAGATGTTTATCGCCAACGCAGAGGATTATGTGAAACGTTTCCGTAACCATGCCTCTATCGGTATTTATTGCGGGCGCAACGAGGGCTTCCCGCCGGAGCAGATCGACAAGGCTTTACGCCGTATCGTGAAAGAGGATCATCCGGGCTTACATTATATCTCCAGCTCGGCGGATGAGGTGGTAAGTGGCCATGGCCCGTACCGTGCGCTTCCTGTTAAAGAATACTTTAGCTTGAAGAATGGTAGTGATAAGTTCCATAGTGAGCGGGGTATGCCCAACGTGATGAATTACGAGAGCTTGGTTCGTACTTTCTCTCCGGAAGCGCTTTGGCCGCAAAACGCTCAATGGGGGCAACATGATTATACGATGGAAGGCGCCCAGTCTTGCGCTTCTTTCAACGCTATCATCGAAAAGGGCTTCGGTAAGCCGAACAACGCCAAGGAATTCGCCGATCTGGCTCAGTGGGTAAACTATGATGGTTACCGGGGTATGTTCGAATCGAGAAGCTTGAACCGTAAGGGATTATTGCTGTGGATGACGCATCCGGCATGGCCTTCTATGGTATGGCAGACTTACGATTATTATTTCGAGCCTACCGCCGCTTACTTTGGTTGCAAGAAGGCCTCCGAGCCTCTGCACATTCAATGGAATCCGGTTACGGACGAGATCGAGGTAGTGAACTATAGCGCCGGCGTACGTAATGGTTTGACGGCAAAGGCTCAAATCATCAATATGGACGGTTCTATTTCATGGGAAAACGAGGTTTCCGTGGATAGTAAGGAAGATACGACCAACAAATGTATGAAACTGGATTTCCCAGCTAGCGTATCCAGCGCTCATTTCGTCAAGTTGACGTTGACAGAGAATGGCAAGATCGTATCGGATAACTTCTATCTGCGTGGCGTAGAGGAAGGCAACTACCAAGCTTTGCGTGAGATGCCAAAGGTTACTTTACGATCCAACGTGGCAACCAATAAGGGTAATGACGGTACTTGGACCGCCACCGCTATCTTGGAGAACACTTCATCCACACCGGCTCTGATGATCCGTGTGAATGTAGTGGGCGAGAAGGATGGCGAGCAATTCCTCCCCGTTTTCTATAGCGATAACTATTTCTCATTGCTCCCGGGCGAGAAGAAAGAGATCAACATCCATTGGAAAGATGTAGATACGAGAGGCGAGACCCCGAAGGTGGTTATCTCCGGTTATAACGTAGAGTAATAGATAGATTAATCCTCTAGGTCAAAAGATTTTGATCTAGGGGATTTTTTATATCCAAATGCATACCTTTGTGAAAATTTTATCTTTAACTACATGTGAGAATTGAATATGAATTTGAAGGAATATCTTAATAAACCTATGTACGCTATAGATAGACCATGGGTGATCGTTCTGTTAAACTCGATGGTAGTGGCGTTAATACTCGCTATTTTCGAGCCTTTTCACTATCGGCTAAATAGCGTGATACAGTTTTGGGTATTATGGTGTTTCGTAGGCTTGACATTTATATTCTCTGTTGTCGCTTTTGTCTTGTTTCCTAAATTATTCAAACGTTTTTATGATCCTGAACGATGGACTATTGGTAAAAACTTACTACATTGTTCCTGCTTTTTGTTATTTTTGGGACTCGCTTGTTTCATTTATGACTATTACTTCTTGATGCGAATGGACTTTTGGAGTGATTTAGATACGACTATTTTTTATAAAATGTTGCTTATAGATGTGTCAGCGGCGATCACGATTGTTATTATTCCCCTTATTTTCGGATTTTTCATTATAGAGAATAATGCTTTGAAACGTAATTTGCAAGAAGCGAAAAGGATGAATAAACTATTATCCGAACGAAATATACAAGAAGAGAAAGGGGGTGATGCCATAACCCTGTCCGGCGATACAAAAGAATCGATTTGCGTACTTCCGGATAATATTATGTATATGGAATCTTCTGGTAATTATGTAGATGTCTGTTATAGAGAGGAAGGGAATATGAAGCATAAACTTCTCCGTTCCACGATCAAGCAAATGGATGAGATGATGGAGAAATATGGTTGTTTTGTCCGTTGTCACCGGGCTTATATCGTAAACGTGAATAAAATCATGAACATAAACGGTAATGCGCAAGGCTACCGTTTGAATTTGGAGGATACACAACAAGAGATTCCTGTCTCACGTACCTATCTAAAAGACTTTAAGAGTTTTCTTAATAAGGAAAACTAGGTTGTATTTTATCCCTAAAACTTGTGATAAGGCACAGATTTCCATGTTTTATCACCAAATCTTGACATCTATCCCTATTGTTTGACTGGCTTTTTTACCCACTTTATATTTGCTGAAAAATCAATTGCAAAAATAATCAGCGATATGGAAAAGTCAGTAGTAAAAAAGATTCTTATTAATGTTATGTTGTTATTATTTGTGGCTGTCAATGGATCGGCGCAATTTATCACCGGCTCAATTACGGATCGTCAGGGTTTACCCGTGGAATTTGCTAATATAGTATTGTTATCTGTTCCGGATTCTTCTTTCCTTCAAGGTACGGTTAGTGATGAGAGTGGTAGTTTTCGCATTCAAACAGGAGATTCTATATCTATACGAACTTATGTGATCAAAGTATCTTCGATCGGTTATCAAACCATCTACCGAGATACACGAGCCGGTAATATGGAAAATATCGTTTTGTCGGATGAGGCGATCTTGTTGGATGAGGCCGTTGTCATAGGGAAACGACCGGATTTCCAGATCAAAGACGGTACCTTGACAACCCGCATAGAAAACAGCCTGCTAAGCAAATCCGGGACAGCGAACGACGTATTGAAGTATATTCCCGGCATACAAGGCAAAGAGGGGGAGTTTCAGGTGTTCGGTAAAGGTATTCCTGTTATATATATCAATGGACGTGAAGTAAGGGATCTCTCCGAACTGGATCGTCTTAGCTCTTCTGAGATTCGTCAAATAGAGGTGATTACTAATCCGGGATCACGTTATGGGGCGGAAGTGAAATCGGTTATCCGTATTAAGACTATAAAGCGTGAAGGTGAAGGGATGAGCTTTGAGGCTCGCTCTACTTGGGGACAGTCGCAAAACACGGATTTTACGGAACAATTGAATTTAAACTACCGTCATAATAATCTGGATGTATTTGCTATGTTTCAATATGTGCATAACAACTATTTGCTCATCAATAATGTAAGTCAGCAAGTATATGTCGATACGCTTTGGCGGCAAGAGAATCGGATGGAGCAGCATTCATTGGATAATGATTACCGGGGAGAGCTGGGAGTGAATTATCAAGTTAACGATAACCATTCTTTGGGTGTCCGTTATATAATGTCTGCCTCTCCAGAAAATAAAATAGGGGGACAAACAGAAAGTCGGATTGATGCCAATGATGATTTCTATGACTATTTATTGAGCGAGAGTTATAGTACGACCGTGAAACATCCAGCTCACCAAATCAACGTTTATTATTCGGGAGCCGTAGGGAAGCTTTCTTTGGATTTCAATGCGGATATGCTAAGGAGCGAAGCGAGGACAGGAAATGAGGTAATAGAAAACAGTCAAGAGCAAGAAAGTCGTATCGTGACCTCCACTAATAATGTGGACAATAAGTTATACGCCGCTAAATTGATTGCTTCCTATCCATTAGCAGGTGGTAATTTGAGCCTAGGCTCGGAGTTTACCAGTACCCGCCGTACAGACTTATTTACTAATCCACAGGAAATCCTTCCTACAACCGATAGCCATATCCGGGAAGATCGTGCGGGAGCTTTCGCTGAATATAGTAAGTTTATCCGTATCGCCTACCTAAATATGGGTTTGCGTTATGAACATGTTTCAACAGAACGTTCCTATGATAATTTTTTTCCAAATGTCTCGTTATCCACGCAAATAGGAAAACTACAAACCCAACTTGGTTATACGACGAAAACGAAACGCCCTACTTACGCTCAATTGTCAAGTAATATGAACTATATCAATCGGTTTACCTATATGAACGGTAATCCGGCGTTAAAACCTACAAACCTACACGATATCACTTTATCAGGCAGTTATGGTTGGTTTCAATTTATGTTGAGCTACCAGAGAGAAAAAGACGTTATTCTTTATATGACGGATCAATATGAGAAAAATCCCGCTATAACGATCATTACGCATCGTAATTATGACCGGATTGATAACGTATCGGTGTTTTTGATAGCGTCTCCTATTATAAAGAAGTGGCATCCTCAACTCACGATAGGTTTACAGAAACAATGGATGGATATTGAGCATAATAGTAGGATGCTTTCTATGGATAGACCGTTGTTTATCGGCCGGTTTAACAATGGAATTCAATTTCCTTATGGATGGACACTACATGTAGATTTGTTTTTTCAGGGTAAAGGTGATTTCCAAAATATTTATATCAACAAGAACGTGTTTATGATGGATGCCTCGCTCACTAAGTCTTTCTTTGATGACCGTCTTTCCTTTAATCTACAAGGTATTGATCTTACGCATGGGCGTAAAGATGGCAACGTGATTTATAACAAACACATGGATCTGACGGTGAATAATGTAACCGATAGCCGTGAGGTACGACTGACCGTTCGCTATAAGTTTAATACGACCAAAAATAAGTATAAGGGAAAAGGAGCCGCTGAGGAGGAAATAAGAAGGCTCTAAGAAACCCGTCTCTATGGGGTATTTCTCATTTATATAGTAGCCTCGATCACTACGAGGCTACTATATGAATATTGCTTTTATAGCTTTATATAAATCTTCTTCTTATACAAGAAATATCCCGGTATCCAGTTTAACACCACGAAGAAGATAGCCCAAGCCAGCGATCCTCCGAAATCGCCGAATACCGACCTGAACAGATCCATATACATAAAGGCGGAGATACCGCTCATTCCCAGCAATACGGCCAATATATCCCCTTGTACATACAGATACAACGGGTTGATACCGAACGACTCAAAGAATAACGTCCATTTCTTCTTCCCGTTTATATCGATGATCCAGATTAATAAAGCGAGGAATAAGGAGGCGAATCCGCAAGTTACCAAGACGAACGTGCTACTCCATATCTTCTTATTGATCGGGCAGCCGTAACTTAGTAAGAAACCGGCAAAAAGAATAATCGTACCGAAAATGAAGATATTACGGATAATCAACTCATTGTTCTTTTTACAATCCTGTATTACCTTTCCTACGTAGAAACCGAGTAATACATGCGCTATGCTACCGATGCAGCTCAAGAGCCCTTCCGGATCAAAGGCGATCCGTGTACCATCTGCCATATCATCGTGATACATATGCGATGTACCGAATAAAGTTCTGTCCACGATCGCTATAATGCTATCCTCCGACATTTCCATACTATGCGTGAAACCTAGTAATGCCCAGTAAAATATCAATATACCAGCGGCTACCTGCAAAATATACTTATGATTAATCGCTAATCCTATCAACGACCCGAAGCCGTATGCCAGCGCCAACCTTTGCATCACCCCAAGGATACGTAAATTCTGGAAATCGGTAAATCCATTGTAGCAAACATGCCCGAACAGATTCAGCCCTAATCCCACGAGGAATATCAATACCGTGCGTCTCAATACTTTCGTCACGCTTTCTTTCGACAGCTTGAAGTTATATTTCCTAAGCGAGAAAAACATGGAGACCCCCATGATGAACATAAAGAACGGAAATACCAAATCGGTGGGAGTGAGGCCGTTCCAACGTGCATGCTCTAAAGGCGTATATACATACTTCCATGACCCGGGGTTATTTACCAAAATCATCCCCGCGATCGTAATTCCCCTCATCACGTCAAGGGATAATAGTCTTCCGGATTGTTGTGCCATATTGATAGTAGATTAAAAAGTTACCAATGAAAGTCCAAAGATAATGGAATTTCCTACAATATCCCTGCCTTTGGGAATACTGTTTTTAGTATACTGATAATCAAACATATAAAAAACACATACATGTTTTCGGAAAAACACGTACGTCTTTTTTTAAAAACACGTAAGAGAATTTATGAAAACACGTACGTGTTTTTCCAAAAAGATGATGGAGATATCCAAGCGATAAGAATTTTATACAATAAGCCTAATAATCAATTATTCTTTAAGGTTTGATGAAAAATATGCCTATCTTGCGCATAGAATCTAAAGATAGGAACCAATGAGGCATTTGCTTATTTTGATATCGCTATTATCCACACTCTCATTTATAGGTTGTCGAGATGAGAGCGATGCCATATACCTAATCGATCGTGCGGAATCCTTGTTGAAATCCGATCCGGATAGTTCCCATATCCTATTGGATAGCATAGCCGTGCCCGATAATTTGAGTGATAAATTATTGGCTCGTTGGTGTATGCTATCCGGTAAAGTGGCGGACACGTTATATACGGATCTGCCCTATGTACAACAATTGCTACGTGCGCAAGCCTATTATAAGTCACACGGGACAAAGCAAGAACAAGCGAAGATTGGTTTGTATTTGGGGCGTTCGTATGTGGAAGATAAAGAGAACGAGAAAGCGATGAAGGTTTATTTGCAAGCTTTGGATATCGCTTTACGCAGTGAAGACTATAATCAAGCCGGATATATTTGTAGCTATATGGGAGATCTGTATGATTTCGAGGGTAATTATCTGTTAGGAAAGGACAAATATAAGGAAGCGGAATCTTATTTTCGAAAAGCGGGTAATATGCGAAGTTCGGCTTTCGCCTTGCGGGATGTGGGAAGAATGTATGCGTTTTCGGATTCTTTGGATATAGCGTTAATTTTTTTGTTGAAAGCGGATACTATTATAGTTGAAGTAGGTGACTCTTCTGATATAGGGACTATATATAATGGAATAGGAAATATTTATAATATGTTAGGTAATAAAGAGTTAGCTAAATTGTATTTGTGGAAAAATGTCAATATGTCAGATTTTGATGACGCACCAAGTTACAGGACATTGGCTGGTATATATATAGAAGAAGGCGATTTTAAGAATGCACGTATTTGTTTGGAGAAAGCAAGTGTACCTAGTTTTAATGATATGACCCGTTTTTCGGTACTTTATGGTTATTCTTTGTTAGAGAAAGCGGAGGGTAATTGGGAAAAGGCTTGGTTTTACTTGGATGAATATAACAGTGCCTCAGATTCGATCTTGACGATACGAAATAGGGAAAACATAATAAAAATAGAAAAGGAATATGAGCATTTAAAAATATCATTGGAAAATATGCGATTAAAATCGGATAAACAAAAGTATTTTATCTATTGGGTAATATCTGTATCTATTCTTTTAATATTATTATGGGTCTTTCAAATACGAATTGATAGAAAAAATAAAAGACTTCTTAAGCAGGAAATCGATTTGTCGAATAAGAGTAATGAATTATTCAGACTACGGGATAATTTACGTAACAAACAAGATAGATTAGAGGCTTTATCTATTCAATTGTCTGAAAAAAATGAAAAACTGAATGAACTTGATTCAAGAGAGAAACTGGAGAAAGAATATGAACAAATAAAAAAAGAAGAGGAAACCCTCGTCCTTCGGATAGCGGAACGGCGTAAGGATCTATTCTTATCATCCGCTATAGCCAAGAAAGTAATCAAGCTATCCCAAAAAGTAGTACCGGGAGCTACCAAATCTCCACTATCAGAAAAAGACTGGCAAAATATTATTACGCAAGTGAATGAGGTTTATCCTTTTTTAGCGGATCGACTCGCTGCGTTTAATTTATCTGCCGCCGAATTGCGTTATTGTTATTTGAGCTTGTTGGGTTTGGATTCGATAGGTGAATCTATCCTGTTACATATCCAGCCGGATTCGGTAAACAAGCGTCGGCAGCGTGTACGCCAAAGGCTGGGAATCATAGCGAAAGAGCTTGATTTATGTGCTTATCTTATTAATAGTGTACAATAGATTGATAAACAATAGCTTCTATTAATATTGGCTTTACCCTTTGTCCTGCTAGTTGATTTATAATCAATTAAATATTAGTTGATTATGAATTTCGTTTGTCGCTTATTATTTAGCGTTATATTTGCTTGTTTCTTCTATAGGCTTGATCTTTACGTTGAAAAAATAAAAACGAAATGAGACAGCTTAAATTGTTATTAGCGGCAATAGCTTTATTATGGGCTATGCCATGCTGGGGTAAGCCTATAGATCTACATGGTAAATGGGAACATAAGAAAAAATCCATTCCAATAGGTTTGCCAATGGATGCATCGATTGAGGAGGCTAATAGAGAACTGATAGTAAACTTTCACGAGGATCTTGGTGATGTATGTGTTATCGTCACTAGTTCTACGGGAGAAGTGATCTATAATGAAAAGGTACAAACGAGTACTATGCCATATTTAGTAATACCTCTAAAAGTAAGAGATCAAGAAAAAGGAGTATTACATATAATGAATGATTATAATCATGTATTTGGGGATTTTTAAATTTAAACTTTTGTATTTGTAAATGATATAGGAGTAAAAATATAATTTTCTATTGTTTTACCTTTTAAAAAGTAGTATTATGAAAAAGGTGTATTTATTATTTATTTGCTTAGTTTTTATATCATCTTGTAATGATGATTTAGTGATGGAAAGAAATGATATATTATCTACAAATAATATAGAAATTTCTATTCATGATTCTCTTCTAATGAATAAAGACTTAGTTTTGAAAAAAGATTTTGCTAAAGCATTATCAAAAGTTTTTAATGAAAGCCTAATGGCTAGAAATTTGATTAAAAACGAGGCTTTAAAAATGATTGATAATGATTATGATGTTCTTTATCAATTAGTAAAAGATGAGATGCTGGAAGATAATATTACATTTGAACAGTATATAGGGAAATATATTGAAATGGATAAATTATTATCTATTAATGAAAAGTTTCCTACTCTAACAATTTTTGTTCCAGAATTACCTAAGAATTCGTTCTCTGCTGCTCTTTGGAATACTGATAAAGAAATACCAGTTGTTGCTGTTAGAACTTGTATCAGTAACGATGTTCCTATATATGATAAGGATGGGGAAGAAAAAATTATAAAATCAGATCTCATTCCTATGTATCCTATTGTTGTATTAAAGGATAATGAAAGAATCGTAGCGAATGAATATAGTAATTTGTCTAGAAGTAATTTTAGTAGTACTAATTTTACTTTTTCTTCTAAATCGGGAATAACTTATTCTTTTCTTGGAGAATCTTTTAATAATATGAAACAAAAAAACATTTTAAGATCTCGAAATGTAAATAAAAGTATGAAAGATAGATTACAAAAATCAGTTGATGCATATAATATTTATAAAAATAAGGATGGATGGCATAGGGACTATATATATTATGATATGGTTCCAGGTTCAGATAAAGGTGTATTTGTTTATGATTATAAAGAAACACTATATTCTTTCCAAATGAAAGGGGATCCAAATATAGCTTTCCAAAAGATATCAGATCAAACAGGAGATGCACAGTTAGATTATGATCAAATATTTAATCCTAGGCAATCTTATAAAGCTACTCCTTGGACTGATGGTAAATTTGATTTTTTAGTTAAAGTATATGTTGGAACAAAAAGTCCTATAGGGACAGAACAAACTTTTTCTTTTGGCGTAAAACCAGAAGATCTATTTAGAGTATCTTACAAAGATATAGGAGGAGGTAATTCTAAAGTTGATGGTGTAAAAGAATGCCTAGTTGTTCCTCTTGATTTACCTCTGTTTGAATGGAATATAGAAAATTTTAGTTGTGTAATAAAAATTTCTATAGAAGAAATTGATGGTACAGAAACTCAAAGGACGCTTAGCCAAACTACTGCTGAATTTGCAGGAAATTTTGAACTTAATCCTGTAAAAGGAGTTTTTGAAAAAGTAGGATTGAAATTTGGTGCAAGTGCGAAAAAGACAATTACGACTACATTTGAAAAAACATTTACATTGGGTAATGATGAATTGGGGGATGTTATTGTTAATTTTTATGATCCTGTTGTTCTTTCTGGTGATTGGATTGAATATGCAGGACGTAGAGATACGGCATATTCAATTCCATTAAATAGTAAATATTATAATGGTTATTATAAAATAGAGTTGGCTCCTTTGAAAATGTATTAATGGATATGCTTATATGAATAAGCTAAATATGAAGTAAATAGTTTATAAATAACTATTTACTTCATATCTTAAATATAATTAGTAATAAAATGTAATAGTTTCTTTTATTTGATTTTGACGGTTTGACCAATATGAGTGAGAAATCATATTACTATTAGTGTCATGGATGAAAACTGTAATAGAATGAATAGTTTCTTCTGGTTTTATTTCTAGATAGCCATCTATATTTGTTCTTTTTACTTGATTAGGTATAATTGTATTTTTACCATTAGAGTATATACCATTCCCTTTATCTGTGTAATTTGCGAGATCAATAGGTGCTATATCATAATAAATGTATGCTATTGCATTATAAATAGGTGTTTTTGTGTTATCTTTGCTAATTCTAAGCACTTTTATTTCAATATATGATTCACTAATCTCTTCTATGCCATTATCTTTATTACAAGAAGATAGAATTACTATAATAAATAGTAAAATGCTAAGTTTATTAAATGATGATTTTTGCATGGCTTATATTTTATGTTGATTAATATTTCAAATGTAGTGAATATATTGTAATAGGCTATATGTAAAAATATAATTAATGTCTTTTTGTGTAAAATAGAAATAATAAAATACGGTTTACTTTATTGTGATCTTTTATATACATTGAGGATAGGGGTATTTGATGGTTTCCTGTCTTATAAGAAAACAATAGTCATTATGGAATCAACAACTGAAAAACGGAATATCTCTATGCTTTACTGGGATGAAGCTAAAAAAGGAATGATGGCAGGTTTCATCTTTTCTTTATTCATTCTTTTACTATTCTCATTCGTTTCTTGTGACAAGGATGAGGATACTTCTTTTGAAGAAACTCCTTACTATTTGGGGTACTTTGAAGGAAAGGTGAATAGTCAAGATATTTCTATAGCTAATCAGTCGAACTCTCATTCTTTCATTGATCATGGAAATTTTTGGCAGGAGGTAAATACCGATTTAAGCGGTTTCTATTGGGAGATACCATTAGGAGTGCATATCTCTGACTATCCTTATCCTATGCTGAGGATCTCATTGATTCCATTGAGAGAAGGAGAATATCTGATCGATAAGGGTAAATTATTGAATGAAGAGATAGAATCTACTGTTAGGATCACGAAAGATGACGCTAAAATAGTGTATCATCCACTGAAATCTTCATTTCGGATACAAGTGGATAGTATTCGTTTTCATGAGGGAAGTGGTACCCCTTATATTGAAGGGAAGATGGAAGGTATTTTATATAATATAGAGAATTCGGAAGATTCGATCGTCATAAAAGACGCTATATTCGGAATACACTAACTTGGAGCCGAATAATGATATAGAAGCAATATTTAGATTGAATGGGAGTTCTATATCATGATATGTCGAACTTTTATTCAGTCTAAATATTAATTTTAATACCTTGTAAGTAATGAAGAAGTTATTTGTTCTGTTGATATTGCTTTTATTTTTTGGCCGATCGCAGGCAACTGATATAGAGGCTCGTACCGGTATATTAGGAGGAGATGGATGGGGACTTCAAACCGGGGCGTATATAAACTTTCCGCAATCACGGTTGTTTTCTATACAAACGGGATTGTTGCTGCATACCGCAGGGAATTCGTTTTCATATGGAGATGATTGGAATATTGATTTTTTTGTACCCGTGTATGCTTCTTTTCATATTCCGTTGAGCGATAAAGTGAATCTCCGATTAAATGCGGGTGCTTACACCGGTAGTGGTGAATATTGGAATCTGGGAGCTACGGCGGCGGCCGGTATAGAGGTAAAAAGATTTTATGTGGGAGTGAACTATTTCCAGAATTGTGTCAATGACCGGGATTTGAAATTGGGGTTGTCGGTTGGATATAAATTCACATTATTTTAATCTTTTATATATTTTGAGGATAGGGGTATTTGAGCGTTTCCTGTCTTACGATAAAAACAACGAGAATTATGGAGTCAACAAGTAAAAAACAGAATACCCCTAAACTTTGGTACTGGGGGGAACCTAAAGGAGGAATGAGCCTTGAGGATTGTGAGAAAATAGTAAAAGAGATCCCGCATTTTGACAGGAAAACCCGGCTTGCGGATATGTATATAGCTTTTGTTTGACAGCAAGGGTTTCATTGTGGCATTTAACATAAGGAAGAGAGCCTGTTTTTATACATCGCTCTCTTTTTTTTATAACTTAGCCCCCAATTACTAAATCGAAGAACATGAAAAAGACTTTTTTATTAGCGATAGCCTTGTTGTGCTTTTGTGCCCCGATGAGCTTATTCGCGCAAAAACAGCTTGCTTTCAAGGATGGGAAATTCAAGATCGTCCAATTTACAGACATTCATTGGGATCAGAAATCATCTAAATGCGCTAAGACAGTCGCTACGATACAATCCGTATTAAAGGCGGAGAATCCGGATGTGGCAATGCTGACGGGCGACGTGGTGACAGCAAACCCCGGTTTGGAAGGATGGAAGTCGGTGATCGGGATCTTTGAGGAGGCCAAGATACCGTTTACGGTCATGATGGGAAATCATGACGCGGAGATCGTCTCCAAGGACGAGATTTATGCCATGCTTAGTAAATCACCTTATTTTATGGGCGAGAAGGGACCGGGTGATATCCATGGAGCCGGAAACTATGTGGTACCGGTCTACAGTTCGGACGGAAAGAAACCGGCGGCCTTATTGTATTGTATCGACTCCAACGATTATCCTACGCTAAAAGATTACGGCACGTATGATTGGATTCATTTCGACCAGATCCATTGGTATCGTGAGCAAAGTATGCGCTATACCAAGGAAAATGGCGGCAAACCGTTGCCAGCCTTGGCCTTTTTTCATATTCCTCTGCTGGAATATAATGAGATCGTTGGGGCGGAGACTACATTAGGACAGAAAGAAGAGGGAATCGCCTCTCCCAAGATCAACACGGGCTTCTTCGCTTCCTTGGTGGAAATGAAGGATGTGATGGCTACTTTCGCCGGGCACGATCATGATAACGATTATATAGGAATGTTATATAATGTGGGGCTAGCTTTCGGGCGTGTATCCGGATGGGACGCTTATGGAGATTTCGAGCGGGGTGGCCGTATCATTGAATTGCGTGAAGGCAAGTTTGAGTTTGATTCATGGATTCGTACCCCGTCCGGAAAGGAATATACGTATTATTATCCATCTGGCCTGACCTCTAAGGATGAGGAAACGATGGAATTCTTACCCGCCAAAACGGTAAAACCTAAAAAGCACGGGGTAGCTTATACCTATTATGAAGGTAAATTTAAACATACGGATCAGATCGCTTCCGGGACAAAAGTGAAAGAGGGTACGATGAAAAATATCTCTATTCAGGAGGCTCCGGCCAAGGATCATTTCGCTTATGAGTTCCGTACGTTGATAAATATCCCTGAAAAAGGTGTATATCGCTTTTATACGTATTCGGATGATGGTTCCAAACTATTTATAGACGGTAAAGCTATTGTTGATAATGATGGCTCTCATAATGCTCGTATAGCGAAAGGAAAGGTAGCGTTAGACGCTGGTTTCCACGAATTACGTGTTTTGTATTTCGAGGATTATATGGGCGAGGCCTTGGAGGTCGGGGTTTCCTGCCGTAAAATAAAGGAAGCTGTCTTACCAGAGGACTGGTATTATTTACCGGAATAAATATCCAGTTGTAGAGACGCAGCATGCTGCGTCTCCCACTGTCTGATAGTATCTTAGTCTTGTACGGCAGCTTTCGCTTTCTCTACTGCCTCATTGATATTACTGCAAATATTTTCTGCGCCAATCTTCTTATCGAATCCGGATTTTGTCAATACACGGTGTACATGTTCATTGACCCCGGAAAGTATCATATGGATATGCTCTGCCTCGGAAAGACGGAAAAGACTTTCCAAGTTATGCAGACCGGTAGAATCTATGAACGAAACCTTACGCATACGGATGATGCGGACTTTCGGTTTATCTCCCATACTTTTCATGATGCCGTCGAACTTATTCGCTACGCCGAAAAAGAACGGACCATCGATCTCGTATACCTCTACACCTTTAGGCAGGGAGAGGACTTCCTCGTCATGATGAATCTCGCCCTCGTCGGAAAGATCGATCTCATCCGTGGTGACGGATACATGCGTGGTCTCGGCCACACGGCGCATAAAGAATAACATGGCGATCAAAAGACCGATCTCGATAGCGATCGTAAGATCAAAGATAACCGTCAGGAAGAAAGTCACCAACAAGACGGATACGTCGCTTTTCGGGTTTTTCATCAAGGAACGGAACGTACGCCACTCACTCATATTATAAGATACGATGATCAATACGCCAGCCAGACAAGCCATTGGAATGTGTTTGGTAAGCGGCCCGAGGAAAAGCAAGATCAATAATAATACGATGGCGTGAATAATACCGGCAACCGGAGTTCGTCCACCATTATTTATATTGGTCATTGTGCGGGCGATGGCGCCGGTCACGGGAATACCGCCAAAAATAGGAACGATGATATTCGCCGCGCCTTGGGCGATTAGTTCCGTATTCGAATTATGCTTGTCGCCTGTCACACCATCCGCTACCGTAGCGGATAATAAAGACTCGATAGCCCCAAGGATAGCGATCGTAAAGGCGGAGGGAAGCAATAAGTTGATAGTTTCCATATTAAACGTGATCGGAGCCGGGGCTGGCAAGGAAGCGTTAATAGTAAACCGGTCTCCAATCGTCTCGATACCTGTAATACCCAAATGATTACGCATAATGTAAACAACGATCGTCATGATGACGATAGCGATCAAGGAACCCGGAATTTTCTTCGTTAGCCTCAGGCTTAACGTAATGATCAGGATACTAATGATACCGATAACGAATGCCCAAGGGTTAACCGTATCGAACGCCCCGAAATATGCGATCCATTTAGAGATGAAATCGGCGGGGACTTTATCCATAGTCAATCCAAATAAGTCTTTCATTTGTGTCGTGAAGATAGTGATAGCGATACCACTCGTGAAACCTACGACAATCGGGTAGGGGATAAACTTAATCACGGTACCGAGCTTCAACACGCCCATCAATACCAGAATAATACCCGCTATGACGGTAGCGATGGCAAGCCCTTCGATACCGAAGTTCTGTATAATGCCATAAACGATCACGATAAACGCTCCGGTAGGTCCGCCGATCTGTACGTTGCAGCCTCCTAAAAGGGAGACAATGAATCCACCGATAATAGCCGTGATCAATCCTTTTTCCGGACTTACCCCGGAGGCGATACCAAAAGCGATGGCGAGTGGTAGGGCAACTATGCCGACAATTATACCCGCCATGAGATCCGTCATGAACCTCTCTTTGGAATAATTTCTCAGCGCCGTAAAGAGCTTGGGCTGAAAATCAAATTTGTTCTTCATTTTTCTTCTTGCCTGTTTGATTTGAGGATGCAAAGTTAATAAAATAAAGAAGATGCAAAAAATCTAAAGACGCATTCCGATTTTGTGTAAACAATTTAGGAGGATTTGTTGTTTCATAATATAAAGGTAGAGAAGTTGCTCCTTGATAAATAAGTGATATCTATCTCCCGATAGATATTATTTAATGTTTGCGTAATCGATGTTTGGAAACAAATTCTTACTTTTGATCGGTCATAAGAAAAACGATATACAAAACAGACTCATTAATTTACTACATAAAATTAGCATTATGGAAAAAAGTATTAAAGGTACACGTACCGAGCAGAATTTATTGAAATCATTCGCCGGAGAATCTCAGGCAAGAAGTCGTTACACATTTTTCGCTAGCGTAGCCAAGAAAGAAGGTTACGAGCAAATCGCAGGTGTTTTCATGGAAACAGCCGAGCAAGAGAAGGAACACGCTAAACGTTTCTTTAAATTCTTGGAAGGTGGAATGGTTGAGATTACCGCTTCTTATCCTGCGGGCGTAATCGGAACAACCGCTGAGAACTTGGCAGCCGCGGCAGCTGGTGAGAATGAGGAGTGGGCTGAATTGTATCCTGAGTTCGCTAAGATCGCAGAGGAAGAAGGTTTCCCCGCTATCGCTGTAGCTTTCAAGATGATCGCTAAGGTAGAGGCAGAGCATGAGAATCGTTACCGTAAGTTATTGAATAATGTAGAAACAGGTACGGTATTTGAGAAAGCTGAGGCTATCTTGTGGCAATGTCGCAACTGTGGTTTCGTATTCGAGGGCAAGAAAGCTCCGGTTAACTGTCCGGCATGCGCTCATCCGCAAGCTTATTTCGAACCGATGAAACAGAACTATTGATAATTAAAAGTTGAGAATTGAAAATTGAGAATTAACATAGTTAGTAATTCTCAATTTTCAATTCTCAATTTTCAATTATTTAACCGGCGGATAATCAATCGTATAATGTAATCCCCGGCTCTCTTTCCGTTCCATCGCTTGACGAGTGATCAAATAACCTACATTGATCATATTACGCAACTCACATAATTCACGGGATGCCTTACAACGTTTGAAAAGGCTCTCTGTCTCCTCATATAAAATATCCAAACGGTTCCACGCACGGATCAAACGTGTGTTACTACGAACGATACCTACATACGCTTCCATGATCTGGTTTACCTCTTTCATGCTTTGAGTGATCAATACACGCTCTTCATTGGTGATCGTTCCCTCATCGTTCCATTCCGGTACATCTTGGTTAAACTCATAGCGATCCATGACGCTTAATGAGTGTTTTGCCGCGGCGTCGGCATATACAACTGCCTCGATCAATGAGTTTGAAGCTAAGCGGTTACCACCGTGCAGGCCGGTACAAGAACATTCTCCGATCGCATATAGGCGACGGATGCTGGATTGCCCGTTTAAGTCTACCTTGATACCTCCACATAAATAATGGGCCGCAGGGGCTACCGGGATGTAATCTTTCGTGATATCGATCCCTAAGCTGAGGCATTTCTTATAGATATTGGGGAAGTGTTTCTTCGTCTCTTCCGGATCTTTGTGCGTCACGTCCAAATAGACATGGTCTTCACCCCGTTGTTTCATCTCGCTATCGATCGCACGGGCTACGATATCACGGGGAGCCAAGGAAAGACGGGGATCATATTTATGCATGAACTCCTCGCCGCCAAGGTTTCTCAATACAGCTCCATATCCGCGCATCGCCTCGGTGATGAGGAAAGAGGGACGGTCGCCCGGATGATACAAGGCGGTCGGGTGGAACTGGATAAACTCCATATCTTTTACGGAGCCTTTCGCGCGGTAAACCATGGCGATACCGTCTCCGGTAGCTACCAGCGGGTTTGTCGTATTCCGGTAAACGGCCTCGCAACCGCCTGTCGCCATAACGGTTATCTTTGACAAGAAAGTATGTACCTCGCCCGTATCCTCGTTCAATACATAGGCACCGAAACATTTGATACCGGGGGTATGGCGGGTGACGATAATGCCCATATGGTGCTGGGTGATAATCTCTACCGCATAATGGTTCGTGAATACGGTGATGTTGGGATGGTTGTTTACCGTTTCTATCAAGCTCGTCTGTATCTCGGCTCCCGTATTGTCGGCATGGTGCAGGATACGAAACTCGGAGTGTCCTCCTTCTTTATGCAGATCGAATTCTCCGCTTTCTTTCTTATCGAAATTAACTCCCCATCGGATAAGCGCCTCGATCTGGGCAGGGGCCTCGCGCACGACTTTCTCCACGGCTGCCCGGTCACTGATCCAGTCGCCGGCGATCATCGTGTCTTCTATGTGCTTCTCGAAATTATCTACTTTCAAGTTGGTTACGGAAGCGATACCTCCTTGCGCGAAATATGTGTTGGCTTCTTCTTGTCCGGCTTTACAGATAAGTGCTACGCTCTTGCCTTCATTGGCTACTTTCAGAGCGAAACTCATACCGGCGATTCCTGAGCCTATCACTAAGTAATCGAATCTTTGTACCATGTTTTCTACTGTTTAGGCTCACAAAGTTAGGGATTAACTGATTAGGTTGTTCCTTTTGCGCTTGCTTTTCGTACAAAATAAATATTGACTACAGGTTTCCCGGATAGAGCCTTGCGGGTTGTGTTACTGCAACCCGGCTTGCAGTGGAGGCCTTTAGAATTGGACGGATAATCCCAGCGTGAAGGTACGGGCTACAGGATAGATGGAAGTGGTCTCGATACCGGGTTCTACGCCATTCACGTTGATATTAGCGGGATCGCCTCCGGTATATCCGGTAAGTGTAAATACATTATTTACCGAGAAATAGCAGCGTAACGATTGAATCCATTTATTGTCTGGGAGAGGAATTTTATATCCCAAGGTCAATTCTTCTAATTTCAGGAAATTACCGTTCTCAAGAAAATAATCGCAATAGATCTTGTCTCCCTTGATGGCGTCGTTACGGGTATAAGCGTCTTCTAAAAGATTGGTAACCGGTACGTTTTGTAGCCCGTAGTACATTTGTTTCAGATTCAACAGGTCGTACCCCAGCCAAGAGGTGAAAAACAATCGTAAATCAAAATTCTTCCAAGTAAACGTATGGCTGAAAGAGAGCTGCACTTTCGGTACGCCGTTGCCGATAAAATTCTTGTCTTCCTCGGTTCGTTCCGTGGTCGGGATCTTTCTCCCGTCTTTGCTCCATACCAAGATATTACCCTCGGCGTCGGTTCCGGCATAGCGCCAACCGAAAAAGGAGCCGATTGGCTTTCCCTCCTCCAAGCGGATAGCCGGGCCGGGTAATCCGGGGGTGGGAAGATCATACAGATAGGTATAGCCTAGCTTGAACTGGTTGTTGGAAAGGCTTTTCAGCGTACTGCTCAATAGGCTACCGGTGAGGCTTGCCGAATATTGAAAGTTCTTGGTACGCACGGGTAGCCAGTTCATTTCCCATTCCAATCCCTTGGAGTCGATAGTACCTACGTTTGTCGTGATATTGTCATGGATCATGGGAGGCTTGATCGCGTTGTAAACAAACAGGAGATCTTTTGTCGTACGTTTGAATAGATTCAAGGAGAGCATGAGGCGGGAGTTGAATAAGATCGCCTCGGCGCCTATGTTGGTATGCAGGCTTTTTTCCCAGCGTAAATCCGGATTGGGGTTATTGCTAGGTCCGAATACTTGTATCCATTTGCCATCTACCATGACTTTACCCGCTCCGGCGTACGTCTCTAGCGATTGGTAAGGGGAGAAATTATGGCGGCCCGATACCCCGTAACCAACCCTGAATTTAAGATCGTCCAACCATTCCGTTTGGAAGGCGGGTAACTCGCTCAAGCGTATACCACCCGAAAGGGCAGGGAAGTTGCCCCATTTATGATTCGCCCCGAATTTACTGGAACCTTCCCTGCGAAACGAAGCGGAAAGCATCAATAAGTCCCGGTAGGAATAATTAAACCGGGCAAAGACACTAATCAACTTGCTGGAATTCTTGAATGAGCTTAAAGTCGCTTTTCCATCGGTAAGGTAAGAACCGGTGCCTATGTTGTTCCATGTGAAGAAGTCGGTAGGAAAGTCGGCATTTCCGGCGTTCATTCCCGAATGATCCCAACGTTGGAATGAATAGCCTATCATCGCTTTGACCATGTGCTGGTCCCACGTATTATCGTAATGATTGGTCCAGTCTAGCGTCCGGTTTACATATTTGGAAGAGGTACGATCCGCTCGCCCTTTCCGGTTATTGTCTACGGATTCTTTGGCCCGTGAGGTCCAATAGACATTTTCCTCACTCTCTTCCCGGTTCTCGGCGAGCATAATGGTGGAGTAAAAAGGTTTGCTCCAGTTGATCCGTGCGGTTAGCGAGCCGGTCATAAACTGGTTCTCTTGTTGCCGGTTTTCCTCTTTTAGTGAGGCTACGGGATTATCCCGCTCGAAACCGGAAGGATAGAGATACTCCGTCTCCTCCTCATCGGTATAGATCGGGGCGGTAGGATTGGCTAGCATCGCCTGTTGGAAAGCTGTATGGTTACCTAGGCGCAAATGTTGTTTTTTGTAAGCGAGCGATACGGTTAGCTCCAGATAGCCGGAGAGGAGGTTTTGGCTGATATGGGTACGTAAGGCGTATTCCCGGCGGGAGGATACAATGTCTAGCCCTTGTCCGTCCCTGTAATTCATGGAGATACGGAACGCCCCGCTTTTCCATCCGTTTTGAATGGATAAATCATGATTTTGTTCCAAGGGGCAGGAGCGTATCAAAGCGGCTTGCCAATCCGTATGGTACCCTAGATCAGCGTCTCTCCCGGCTGCTACAAAGGCTTCGGGCGAAAGGACACGAGGTCTATTATATTCGTGAGCGGCCGCTAGGTAGGTTTGGTAATTGGCCTGCAACTTATCCGAGCTTTTACCGCTTTTGGTCGTTATCAAGATCACTCCGTTAGCCCCGTTCGATCCGTAAATGGCGGCGGAAGATCCGTCTTTTAATACCGATATGGAGGCGATTTCGGCTAGTGATAAACTATTCAAGGATACTCCGGGTACCCCATCTACCACGACTAGCGGCTTGTTTCCGGCCAAAATAGACCCGGCGCCCCGTATCTGTATATCCGGTATCGAGTTTATATCGGACAAGGAAGATCCCGAGATACTCATTCCGGCGATCAATCCTTTGATGCCTTGGATGGGATTGTTGACCTTCCCGGATAAGAACCGTTCCGAGGATACATAACCCACGGCTGATGTCAGTTCCTTGCGTGCCAAGGTTCCGTAGCCGATCGCTACCACCTCGTCCAAATTAAAGACGGCCGGTATCAATTGGATCTGTAAATGACGGTTATCGGGCCCCACCGTCCTTAGCTCCGGCTTATAGGCCAGATGGGAGATTTGTAGCCGGCACGAATCCTTATCCGTAAAGAAGCGGAAATACCCTTCCTCATTCGTTAGTCCTCCTTTACCGGAAAGAAGGTCGATTACCGAGACAAATTCCATGGGAGACCCTTTCTCATCCGTGATATAACCCGTAACCGGGACTGGATAGGGCTTGGGCTTCCCCGTATCGATCTTAGGCATCAACAAGATTTGTACGTCCATGATCTCATAGCGTATCCCGATCGGTCCGCATAGCCGGTCTAGTATTTTACGGATATCCGGCGAGGTTATTTTCTCATTGATTTTCTGTTTCATATCCAACTGAGTCTCGTTGTATAGGAAAAGATAAGGGGATTGTTGCTCTATTTTCCGCAATACATCCCTTAATTGAGTCCCATGTTCATTCAAGGTGATGGGAACCTCGATCTCTTGGGCCCGTGTATGCGGGACGCAAAGGAACAGAGCCGTTATTAAGAATGATATGTATATCTTGATTTGCATAGGGTGAATTAAACGGTTAATAGATATATCCTTCCGAGCGTTTCAATAAGGGATTGGCCGATATCGCCCGGGCAGGTATCGGATAGAACCGGCGATAACTATCGGAGGGTTGCTTATCCCACCAGATACCGGTCGTGAATAGGCCGAACCGGTTTAAATCGGTACGTCTTCGTTTCTCCGCTAGAAATTCACGTCCCCATTCATCCAATAATTCCTGTGCGGTAAGGACGGAGCCATCTTCCGGATAGCGTACTTGTTCCCAGTCTTCCGGCGCATAGTATCGTTTGCGTATCTGGTTCAAGATCGCCTCGGCCTTGGCTGGATTACCCAGACGAAAGGAAACTTCCGCCAGCGTATAATAAACCTCTGTCAGCCGTAACACTACCAGATTATTCGCCATCAGCCCCACGTCTCCGGATGGATAAAGCGGATATTTCACGATACGGATACCTGTATTCTCCTCGCCGGTCTTGATATTGGATGCGAGGGAGGTGAATCTTTTATCTCGTATGATCCACGGCGTATCGGAAGATAATTGTTTATCTGTGAGTGCTTTCTTTTCCGTATCGGATAGATGGTCGGAATAACGTGCTACTTGATCTATGAAAATGAGGGGGTAGTTTCCCCATTCCTCGGCGCCATACTGAAGCTGGTCGCTATTGTATATCTGTTGGGGTCCGAAGAGGAATAATCCCTCGTAAATGCCTTGTGAGAGTACCTTGAAGTTCTTCTTCCGGAGATCCGTATCAGGAAATTTGGAAAACGTGCGTCCTAACGTATAAGGGTAGGGCTTGCCGGATGGATCGTAAGAGGGACTGAGGTGACAACCATTATAGGCCGCCGGCAAATCCTTGCCACAGCCGAATCGTTCGGGCGCTTGGTAGTGCATAAAAAACAGATAGTAAAAATCATCATACCCTACTTGCCGGGACTGGGGATAAGACCAGATTAGTTCCGGACAATCTTGATTGCCTGCGTTCCATAAATCAGTCCATTCCGAGGTGAGAGAGTAAGTGCCGAACTCTCCGTTGATAATCCGTTCGCAAAGCGCTCCGGTCTGTTCCCACATCGGTATATTGATATACCAAGACGCGTTAAAATAGAGCCTCATCAATAATACGGCCGCCGCTCCTTGGGTGATACGTCCCTCGTAATTCTTAGAGGGTGCTTTGGGTAAATCGGGGATGGCGTTTAATAAGCTCTCTTCTATAAAGTGGAAATTTTCTTGTGGGGTAGCCGAACCGACCTCTTCCTCTGTCGTGAGGGAGATCGCGGGGATGCGGAACGCATCCAGAAGTAAAAGTTGGAAATAAGCCCGTAAAGCGGTAAGCTCGGCGATATGCTGCCGCTTGTCGGACTCGCAGAGTCCGAAGTTATCATATGATAACTCTTGGATATCCGCCAATGTATTATTACAATATCCGATACCTCCGTAGCAAGCGTTCCACATTTGCTCACTGTTTTTCTCGTACGTGTCCCATGTATGTTGGTGGATCATACGCCATACGCCCCCGTCTTCCCAATGCTCTCGTTTTTGGGTGATCACGAGTTGATCCGCCGATAACTCTTGCAGCCAGAAAGAGAAATTAGTCTCCGCCCATTTCGCATGCTCATAAGGACGGAGTACGGAGGCCATTAAGGATTCATAATCCGTATAATAATCCTCTTTCTCCAGCTGGTCGTATAGGTCTTCTTCCAGATCGAAGCAGGAGAAGAGCAGCGGGAGAAAAAGAAAGGTTAACAGCAGTGGCGCGTATCTCTTCATTGAATAAGAATCAAGTTCGTACCCGTGAGTTTATTGGTTTGTTGTAATACGGTTTCTAATTTTTGTGTCTTTAGAAAAGCGCCGGAGAAACGTTGATCATCGTTTTCCGGACGTGTGTACATGAGTGAGACCTTATAGGTTTGTTCGATCAAGCGTACGATTTCATCTAAGGAAGCGTTATCATAAAAGATGATCCCTTTTCTCCACGAGGTAAGCCGTTCACTATCAACTTCCGTTACCGTATAATGTTCGTCATTCACGAAATAATCGGCTTTTTGGTTCGGATGCAACTGTACCAATTCTTTCTCATGCGCGTTATTCAGGCTCACCTTTCCTTCTACCAAGATCACGGAGATCTCGTTTCCTTGATCGGAGGTCTGTACGCTGAAAGAGGTTCCCAGTACCTTGACCGATAAGCCGGAAGCATCAACTATAAAAGGCTGCTCGCTATTGGGAGTGACCTCAAAGAAGGCTTCTCCTCTGATTTTCACTTCTCGTACGGAAGAGGCGAATACCTCCGGATAGCTTAGCTCGGAATTCTCTCTCAAATAAACGGAACTACCATCGGGTAAAAGGATCGAACGATCCTCTTGCTCAGCTATAATCGTTTGCCATTCGGCATTTCCTGTTCCCGCTTTTCCGCCTTGATTCAAGAAATAGACGGTAACTCCGGATACAAGCAATAGTAAGACCACCGCTGCTATCGAGAACCATATTCTTCGGGAAGAAGTTGAGACCAAGGAAATAACCGGTGCCTCTTCGGTTTGCGATTGAGATTCCGAGGGCGTGATGATCGAAGCGATCCGATTCCATTTCCGGTCCGTTTCCGGATCGGCTTCAGTCTCTTCCAAAGGATTCCATTCGGCGGTTCGCTTCCGGAAAGCGGCCTCCCATTCCTTGGAGGCATGGATGGCTTGAAGCAACTCCGCTTCTTCCTCCGGGGTCGCCTTGCCTTTCAGATACCGTGTAATTATATGTTCGAATCGTTTATTCTCCATTTTCCTGTTTTACTAAATCTTTATTACCATTTCCAAAGACTAAGGAGCGTTCCCAGTAATAAGGCATAACGCCTTAATCCATCCCGGAATCGTTTCAAGGCACGGGTAATGTGTTTCTCCACCACTTTCTCCGTAATAGCCATATGTTCCGCTATCTCCCGGTTTTTCAAGCCATTCAGACGGCTGAGAACGAACGCTTCCTTGCATTTGGGCGGTAGTTCCTCCATAATCTGATCGATCGAGTCGGACAGTTCCTTTTGGATCAGCAAGGAGGAAGGGTCGGGTACGAAATCCGCTGCGTATAATCGCTCGGCAGTCTCGGTATCCGGTATCCGTTGCTGTACCGAATCGGCTATCTGACGGTGTTTTAAATAGTTTAGACAACTATTCCTTACCATCATGAAAAGAAAAGAGGCCAGCGAGATGTTATCCAGCAACTCCCTTCTTTCCCATAGTTTCAAGAATACATCCTGTACGATATCCTCCGCCTCGTTTGTATCGTTGGTGTATTTCTGGGCAAATGCCTCTAAACGGGGAGAGAACTTGCGAAAAGCGTATTCGAACGCCTTTGCGTTGCCCCCTCTGATCTTATCGAAAAGAAGACGATCATCCGTTAGATACAATTGCTCACACATACCACTTTAGATAAAAGATTGAGGCAAATGTAACAAAAGTATTCTATTTTATGATCAAATCAATTTATTATATAACAACTAGGCCCGCTTTTACCCGCCCTTTATTCCTGTAAGATTATTTTATGTCCGAGAAGGGGGGGATTCCCCCTCTTGGTTGTTTTATCAAGCAAACGAAATAAATAAAATTAATTTAGTAATCTTAAATTGTAAAGCATGAAAAAGCATTTCTTCTCTTTGCGGGAAAGAGGTCTGTTCCTACTTCTTTTGGGACTTTTTCTTTCCTTTAGCAGTTATGCTCAAGACATTACCGTAAAAGGTGTAGTGAAAGACTCTAAATTCGGTGATCCGATTATTGGAGCTAGTGTCCTTGTGAAAGGAACAACGAATGGTACGATTTCCGATATGGACGGAAATTTCACGTTGGCAGCTCCGAAAGACGGGACTCTGACCATCTCTTATATCGGTTATAAATCACAAGAGATCCCGGTAAATGGACAGCAGAACCTGAATATCATTCTGGACGAGGATGTAGAGGCGTTGGACGAGGTGGTAGTAGTAGGTTACGCTACCGGTAGCAAGCGTACGATCTCCGGTGCGGTAGAGCGTATCAAGAAAGAGGATATGAACCAAGGTGTGGTGAATACGCCGTTGGAATCCTTGAAAGGTAAGGTTGCCGGTGTGGTAATCTCCAAGACGGGTGGCGACCCTGCCTCTAAGCCTTCTATCCGTGTACGTGGTACGACCTCTTTGTCTGGTGGTAATGATCCCTTGGTGATTATCGATGGCGTATTCGGTGATTTGAGCATGTTGGACGCAATCGCTCCCGCCGACATCGAGACGTTCACGATCTTGAAGGACGCTTCCGAGACCGCTCAGTACGGCTCACGTGGTGCCGCCGGTGTAATCGTAGTGACTACGGTGAAAGGTAAGAACGGTATGAAGACGTTGAGTTATAACGGCAACTTCGGTATCAGTAATGTTTATAAGAACTTGAAGATGTTATCCGCCGATGAGTTCCGCTCTACGGCGAAGGCGTTAGGCATGACTCCGCTGGATATGGGAGGTAATACGAATTTCTTCGACGAGATCGAGCAGTTGGGTTATACGCAGAACCATAACATCTCTTTCGGCGCGGGTAACGACGATTCGAATTATCGTGCTTCTGTAGGCGTGATCGATCAACAGGGTATTATCAAGAATAGCGGTATGAAGAATTATACGGCTAAACTGGACGCTTCACAGAATATGTTCAACAATAAGTTGAAAATCGAGTTCGGTATGTTCGGTTCCTTGAAACAAGTGGATTATACGAACGATTATGAGAAAACTTTCTATTCGGCCGCCACTTACAACCCGACCTTCCCTACGCATAAGAATGAGGATGGCAAATGGGATGAGGATCCCTATGCGAACGAGATCCAGAACCCGCTGGGACGCCTTGAGATACAGGATCGTGAGAAGAACGCTTACGTGAACGTACACGGTAAATTGACTTGGACGATTCTGGACGGGTTGAAACTGAGCGCATTCGGCTCTTATACGTATAACGTGAAGGAGAACATGAAGTATATCCCGAAAGATTTGAAGGCGATTACGCAAACTTCCGACGCTCATGGTTACCGTGCGGATAATAAGCAGAATATCTTGATGGGTAATATCCAGTTATCCTATAATAAGGATTTGAATGAGAAACATCATATCGACGCTTTGGCCTTGGTAGAGGGACAAAAATATCATTATACGGGATTTAGCGCCGGTGCCCGTGGCTTTGAGACGGATTACTTCGGTTATAACAATCTGAAAGCGGGTGGTACGGTGAAATACGGAGACGTGACTTCTTTCCAAAACGAGAATCGTCTGGCCTCATTCATGGGTCGTTTCAATTATATGTATGACAACCGTTTTATCGCCACCGTGAACTTACGTGCGGACGGTTCCTCTAAATTGGGTATGAATAATAAATGGGGCTTCTTCCCTTCCGCTTCCGCCGCTTGGGTGTTGAATGAGGAGGCTTTCTTGAAAGACGTGGATTGGCTGAGCCAGTTGAAACTACGTGCGGGTTATGGTCTGACCGGTAACCAAGATGCTATCGAGGCTTATAACTCGTTGGCTTTGATGAGCCCGAACGGTGTGACTTCCGTCAATGGAAATTCTACCGCTACCTATGGCTTTACACGTAACTCGAACCCGGACTTGCGTTGGGAGGTGAAAAAGACATTCGATGTGGGTGTGGACGCTGGTATCCTCGATGGCCGCTTTACGTTGACTGCCGATTGGTATACTTCCAAGACTACGGATCTGTTGTATAAATACGCGGTTCCGGTTCCTCCGTTCGTATATCCGGAATTATTGGCGAACTTGGGAGAGATGACCAACTCCGGCGTGGAATTGGCTGTAAGCGGTGGTATCGTGAAGACAAAGGACTTCGATTTCAACATGGGCGTGAATTTCTCTTACCAGAAGAATAAATTGAACTCCTTGAGCGGTTCTTATATGGGACAAGAGTTGCAGGCGAAACAATATATGGATCTGTCCAGTATGAGTGGTGCCGGTTTCGTAGGAAACAACCGTGTGGTTTATCAGATGGTAGGCCAGCCTGTCGGAGTGTTCTACATTCCTCGTTGCTTGGGCTTGACTCCGGCTTTGGATGAGAATGGAAACGCTATTGAAGGCCGCTATATCTATAACTTGGACCAGACGATCGATGGAAAAGAGGGTTTGGATACCAATGATGGTGGCGACCGTTATATCGCCGGCCAAGCCATGCCGAAATATTATCTGGGAATGAACTTCAGCTTCCGCTACAAACGCTTTGACCTGATGACGCAGATGAACGGCGCTTTCGGTCATAAGATCTTCAACGGTACATCGCTAGCTTATATGAACTTGAGCCAGTTCCCTACATACAACGCGTTGGCTAAGGCTCCGGAAAGCAAGATCTACGACCAGTCGATCTCTGATTATTGGTTGGAAAAGGGCAATTATTTGAATATCGATTATATTACGTTGGGTTACAACATCGATTGCAAGAAGATCGAGAAATACGTGAAGAATATCCGTGTGACATTCTCGGTGAACAACGTGGCTACGATCACGGGTTACTCCGGCTTATCTCCGATGATTAACAGTACGACGGTCGATAAAGATAATAAGGATCTAGGTATGGATAACAAACGTTTCTATCCGTTATCCCGTACGTATTCATTAGGTTTGAGTGTTAACTTCTAAATCCATTTAAAGAGTCATGAAAAAGAAATTTATATATAGCTTTATGATAGCCGCTGCCGCCGCGGCATTTTCTTCCTGTTCTAATTTTTTGGAAGAGCGTCCTACAGACGCGTTTGATGAGGAGACGGCGTTTCAAAGCCCTACGTTGGTCTATGTAAACACGGTTGCGAGCCTGTACAATAATATGTTCAAGATCATGGGTAACGACCGTCATGTATATGACTTGAATACCTTCTCCAGCGATGAGGCTATGCTTCCTTGCCGTATCGGCGACTGGGAAGATGGCGGTTTATGGCAGAATATTTTCTTACACCGTTGGGGCACGATGAATGATTTGACCAAGAACTCTTGGGATTTCTTGTATGAGCAGATCGGAAAATGCAACCAGAGTGTTGATAAGTTGCAAGCCTTTGCCGAGGAACAACCGGACGTGGAATATTTCAAGGTTTATCTGGAAGAGGTCCGTGCGGTCCGTGCGTTTTTCTATTATGAGTTGTTGGATTTGTTCGCTCGTGTTCCGTTGGTAACTTCCTCTACGACACCGATGTCTGAGGTAAAGCAATCTGAGCGTAGCGTTGTATTTAACTTTGTCCGTTCGGAGCTGGAGGAGGCGTTGCCTTATCTTTCGGATAACCGCAGCAACCAAAAGGGCGAGTATTACGGGCGTATTACCAAGCCGGTGGCTTATATGATCTTGGCTAAGTTGGCGTTGAACGCGGAGGTTTATGCGGACGACAATTGGACGGACGGCAATCGTCCGGCTGGAAAGAACATCAAGTTTACCGTTGACGGTAAAGAGATGAACGCTTGGGAAGCTACGATCGCTTATGTGGATAAGCTGGAGGCTTTGGGCTATAAATTGCAGGGAAACTTCTCGGAGAATTTCGCCGTAGCGAACGAGACCTCGGTTGAGAATATTTTCACGGTTCCTATGGACCCGGTCGCTTATCCGGACGCTAAGGACTACAATTTGGTACGTACCCGCCATTATGATCATGCAACCGCTTACGGCCAATCCGGATGGAATGGCTCTTGCGCTACGGTGAAGGCGATGAACGTGTTTAAGTTCGGTACGGCGGATGAGGATCCTCGTTGTAAGCTTACTTATTTTACGGGCGAGGTGACCGGCCCGGACGGAAAGACGATCTATACGGAATGGGACGGACAGAAAGTTCCTTTGAAATATGAGCCGAACGCCCCGAAGGTATATATGGATGCCTCCGATGGTTTGTTGGTGAAGACCGCCGGAGCTCGTATGGCTAAATATGAGTTCGACCAGAATGCTCAGGATGGTGGAAACTTGCATGGAAATGACTGCGTGATCTTCCGTTTCGCCGACGCGTTGCTGATGAAGGCGGAAGCCAAGATTCGTCTGGGACAGAATGGAGACGATGAGGTGAACCAAGTTCGTAACCGTGTAGGCGCCAAACCGCTACAAAACGTAACGCTGGATACGCTATTAGACGAGCGTATGCTTGAATTAGCTTGGGAAGGCGTACGCCGGCAGGATTTGATCCGTTTCGGCAAGTTTACCGAGGCTACGGTAGACCGCTATGTAGGCGTGAAACATTCCGCCAGCTCGCTGGATTATCAAGAGGATAAGACGGGATATACAACGGTATTCTCCATCTATGCCGATATCCTTAGCCTGAATCCTAACTTGACACAGAATCCGGGATATTAATACGATTCATTTTAATCTTTAAGGCTTTATCAGGGGGCTGTCCGTTATTGGGCAGCCCTTTCTTCTTTTTGCTTGATTTTCCCTAGTATCTTCGGGAATTTCCATATAAATAACAACGTACAGCAAATAGCGGCCGTGGCATCCGATACGGCTTCTGCCGCATATACGCCGGTTACCCCCATAAAATGAGGTAATAGTAATGCCAAAGGAATCAAGAGGATTACTTTACGAAGCAAGGCGATAAAGATAGATATCTTAGCTTGTCCCAACGCTACGAACATATTCTGGCAAGCTCGTTGTAAGCCAAAAATCGTCATACCCGCCAAGAAGATGGGCATGACCCAACGGACGGTATCGATCAACTCCTCGTCGCTTGTAAAAGCGGAGGCTACGGTTGAGGGGAATAAGATCATGAATAGCATGAGTATCAAGTTGAAAGAGAACATAACGATTAGCACGATACGAAAACAATCTTTCACCCGCTGTTTGTCTCCATGTCCGTAATTATAGCTTATGATCGGTACGAATCCTTGGGCGAAACCGGTCAGCGGTACGCTAGCGAATTGCATGGCACTCTGTAAGATAGCCAATGCGCTCACATAGATATCGCCAAAATTTTTCAAACTACTATTCAAGACGAAACCGACCAGACTCTCCGTGCTGGCCATGATGAACGGAGAAATTCCCAAAGCGAACATCGAGAGTACGATTCTTCGGTCCAGTCTCATATACCGCCTTTCCAAAGGCAAGGAGGCACGTCTTGAGAAAAGGAAGCTCAATACCCATATGGCACTGCAAGCTTGTGATAGGATCGTGGCGAGCGCGGCGCCTTTTACCCCCATATCCAACCAGAAAATGAAGATAGGGTCTAATACGATATTCAATAAAGCCCCGATCAAAACCGAGCACATAGCGATAGACGGACGCCCTTGTGCGTTGATAAAGGCATTCAAGCCCGTGGATATCTCGACAAACAGAGTGCCCAGTAAATAAATAGAGAGATAATCCACCGCATATCCTAACGTATATTTTGATGCTCCTGTAAAAAGCAGGATCGGTTCCATGAAGGTATAGGTGATGAGGGAAGTGAATATAGTAAATAGGATAAGCAATATAAATCCATTTCCCACTATTTTTCCGGCCCGTTCCCGGTCGCCCTGTCCGAGAGCGATGGCCGCTAACGGCGAACCGCCCGCTCCCACGATAGCGGAGAAAGAGGAGATCAAGATCACGATGGAGGTGGTCACCCCTATACCGGCCAAAGCGTTTGTCCCGATCTCGGGAATATGCCCGATATAGATACGATCTACGATATTATAAAGTAAGTTGACAAATTGGGCCGCTACCGCCGGAAGCGCCATTTTGAAAACCAGCGGTAGCATACGTTCCGTATCTAGCCTAGCCTCGTATTTGTTCTTCATATTCAATCGGGATTTCAATTAAAATGGCTGCAAAGTTACAAGAACTTGTTGGATTATATAATCGAGTTCCATAAATTACCAGTTAATAAAAAACACTTAATATCTACCACATCTACAATTCCTTCTTATATGCCTTATAAATAAACATCTTATATAGTGGTTGTAGATAGAAAATATCTACAATTATCATTCTTTATCTACCATGTTTTGATAGAAAACGCAAGAAACCAAATTATCGTTTAGGTTCGTGTGTCGTAGTGCCTATATATGTAAAAGTAGTTTCTATTAGGGAAAACAAAAGTTTCGTGCTGAAGAAACTTTAGTTTCTATATAGGGAAACAAAAGTTTTCTGCTTGATAAACTTTTGTTTTTTACCATAAAAACTGCAAATGCTTATATGCTAATATTTTAAATACATAATACAACTAGTAGATACGTAGTGTGCCGCGTCTCCTTGCTGGCTGATCGTATCTCAAAATCACTATTGAAAAACAAATATTTTAGTGGTATTTATAAAATAAATTTTATAACTTGCGTTTAAGTTGTAAACTGTAATCTAAATGAAGAGAACACTAGGACTGACTTTGCTACTTTTCGCTACCCTTTTTTCTTGTATGCGCCAAGAAAAACCATTACCTGCGGAATTATCTCGTGCGGAATCTGTGATGTGGGAGCATCCGGATAGCGCATTATCTATATTACGTTCTATGCCTCAATCATCACTCTCTAGCGGAAAGAACTATGCTACTTGGGCGCTATTGTTGGCACAAGCCCGGGATAAGGTATATGGTAAACGCCTTCCGGATTCGTTGAATATCCCTTCCTCGGATAAGTTGGTTCAAGATGCGATGGATTATTTCGAGAAAGAGGATGACTTGAAAAGGATGGCGCAAGCGTATTATTATAAGGGACAATTATTGGAGGATCAGAAAAAGTTAACGGAAGCGATACCTCTCTTTTTAAAGTCTAAAGATATAATGACAAGGTTGGATGAGCCGCTTTTTACTTATCTGATCTGCCAATCATTAGGAAATACGTATCGTTATCAAGATCTTTATGAAGAATCGTTGGTACAATTAAAGGATGCTTATCAATACGCATTACGATCAGGAAATGGAGAACGGATATCTTATGCTCTATCGGAGCTGGGAAGAACTTATGTGCATATAAATGAGATGGATAGTGCCTTATTCTATTTTGGTAAATCATTGGAAAATGCTAAAAGATTAGGAAATTTAGAACTTGAAGCTATGGCTATGGGAGAGCTAGGCGTTGTTTATAATGAGTTAAGTCAAGGAGAAAAAGCTTTACATTACACTAGAAAAGAGCTTGACTTATGTTTACAAGTATCTTCCTTACATAAGCTTCCTCAAATATATTACAAGATAGGTAGTGCTTTTTGGAGTTTGGGGCAACTAGACTCAGCAAAGGTCTACTTTCAGAAATCTTTAGAAACGGACAATTTGTATACGCTAAGTGAAGCCTATGAAGTGTTATATTATATATGTGTAGAACAAAAACTTTACAAGGAGGCCATAGAATATAATAACCAATATCTTATTTACTCAGATTCGCTACAGGTAATAAATCATGCTGGAGAATTGGCTGAAATTCAGGCTCGGTATGATCATGAGAGATTGTTGAACATAAATAACCAGCTAAAACTAGAAAAAACGAATCAAGAGATAATCGGCTTGTTTGTCACTGCGGTTCTGTTGATTCTTATAATAGTCTATCAATATCGTGTATTGCGGAAGGAAAAATCTTTAGCGCATGCTAGAGAGCAAATACGAATTTACAAGGAATCGATAAGAGAGAATGAGAATCGTATAAAAGAAAATGAGCAATTGATCGCCACGTTAAATAATAAACAGCAGGAAATCGACGAGATTGTTTCAGAGAATAAAAGTTTATTGGATCAAAATGCGGAGTCCCATAAAGAGATAGAGAAATATGAAGAGCTACTGAAATCCTCATATAAGAAACTAGATGAGCAATTACCTTATTTCGATAAATTGAAAGACCTAAAAGAGCATCCTAAATATCTGAAGGATGCAGATTGGTCATTAATCATAAACTGGACAAACTTGCAATACCATCAGTTCTATACACGGTTAGAGAAAGATTTCCCTGATTTCTCCGAATTAGATAAGCGATATTGCTGCTTAATCAAGATGGGGTTCAGTTCTTCCCAAATAGCTGTTTTTGCGAACTCTCTCCCCGAGTCTGTATCCAAACAGAAACAGCGTATCAAACAGCGTATCAAAAAAAGCAAACAAATACCTTCCGACGTAAGTTTCTTACTAGATCAATATCTCAAAGAGTACTAAAAACAGGGGATGTCCATATGTGTGTTTTTAATTTATTGATTATCAGTGCTATCTGGTCTTGATTTGTCCATGTGTGTTCCTTGACTATGTATGAAAATGAGTCTACATTTGTGCTAGACTTTTATACAAAAGATATGCGTTTATACTCCATTATTATTCCTGTTTATAACAGGCCGGATGAGCTTGATGATCTGTTATCAAGCCTTTGCA